>Ga0099364_10000196_pt1 | contig 101912 bp, 87 predicted proteins | sample TergutTh196P3_FD_73070 | JGI IMG/M metagenome (GOLD analysis project Ga0099364, IMG submission 73070) | Microcerotermes parvus P3 segment gut microbial communities from Pointe-Noire, Republic of the Congo - Th196 P3 | ecosystem: Host-associated > Arthropoda: Insects > Digestive system > Gut ...
CTTCAATGAACCATATGCGCGTCAATCCCCAAAAACGCACAGGTTTTTCTAACGCAGGCTTCGGCGTCCGCAGCGCCGGCCATTTCGCAAAACACGCGAAGCAGCGGCTCCGTACCTGAAAACCGTATGATGATCCAGCCGCCGTTTTTAAAATACAGCTTGCAGCCGTCCATATAGCTTACGCGGTCTATGGGCAGCCCCAAATCCGGCAAAAGCTTATCTTCGAACAAAAGCTTCCAAAGCTCGCGCTTTTTCTGCTCGGTGAACTTCGCGTCGCATTCCGCCATATGCACCTCGCCATACCGCGCGTTTAATTCCCCCAAAAGGCCGGGGATCGTTTTGTCTGTCGCGCAGAGCATCTCAACGATAAGGGCGGAGGCGAAGATGCCGTCCTTGCCCTTGATGTGTCCGCGTATGGTAAGCCCTCCGCTTGATTCGCCGCCGATCAGCGCGCCGGTCTGCTCCATTTTAGAGGATATATGCTTAAACCCGACCGGAACCTCATGGCATTTCTGACCGAAATCCACGGCGATCTTGTCGAGGATATGCGTTGTCGCGGCATTGCGCACGCAATCTCCGCGCCAGCCCTTGTACTTCAGCAGATAATAGTAAAGCAGCGCAAGGATTTCATTTGGATGCGTGAAACGGCCCGTGTTGTCGATGATGCCGATTCTGTCCGCATCGCCGTCGGTTGCGATTCCAAGGTCGTAGCCCTGCTCGACGACCATATCCCGGAGCTTTGCCAGCGTCGATACGGTTGGAGACGGCAGCCGCCCGCCGAACAGCGTGTCGTGCCGGTCGTTGATGATATCGACGTCGCACCGCGCCGTCATCAGGATTGTTTGAAGCGTGGTTTTCGATACGCCGAACATCGGGTCAAGCAGTACGCGCAGGCCGCCTAAGCGTATGGCGCCCATGTCGATCATGGAGATGATGCTGTCGATGTAGTCGTTGTTCGGGTCGATTACGTGGATTTTACCCTCCCGCATTCCGGCGTCGAATTGAAGCGTTGCGGGCGTTACCCCTTCCGAGATGATGCGCTCAAACACGTCGGTGACTTCGGCAGGCGCGTCGCGCCCGCCCTCGACAAAGACCTTTATCCCGTTGTAATCGGCGGGATTATGGCTGGCTGTAACGGCAAGGCCGTATTTTGTTTCGTTTTGCTTGACTGTGAACATCACAAGCGGCGTAGGGGCAATCCGGCTGATGAAATAGACGGTTATCCCGTTACCGGCGAAAACCTCCGCCGACCACATCGCCGCCTTGTCGGAAATAAACCGCCTGTCGTAGCCGATGACAATCTCGTCCCAGCTCTTTGACTTCATATCGTCGGCGATGGCCTGCGCCAGAATCTGCACATTGCTTTTTGTAAAATCCTCGGCGATGAGGGCGCGCCAGCCGCCGGTGCCGAACCAGCGCGCCTGCCTTCTTTCCAGCGTCGCCGCTTCCAGCATAACGAATATTTCCTGGCAAAGCGCGAATTCGTCCGGGGTATTTACGCCGTACACCTCGTTTGAATTGTAAATGGTATAGGTGCCAAGCTTTTTGCCTTGGTTAAGCAAAAGCTTCGGGGCCTCGGTCAGATGGTATTCTTTCTGGTCGTTATCGGTTGTAATGCGCAGGGCGACGTCGAACAGGACGGACATCTTAAACACATAGACCCCGACGTTTAATTCATTTATCTTTTTCTGCTCCGGCGTGCAGTCGCGGTGCTCGATGATGCCGGAAAACTTTCCGTCCTCCCGCAGGATGCGCCCGTAGCGCAGATCGGAGTTCGGCGCGATTACGGTGAGCGCGGTGCAGTCGGCGCCGTTTTTTTTGTGCGCCTCAATAATCCGCTCGAAGGTTCCGCGGGAAAGCAGCGGCATGTCGCCATAGCAGACAAGCACGTCGCCGTCTTTATCTAAAATCTCGGGCGAAAACGCAGATTTCGCGCATTTCACGGCATGGCCGGTGCCAAGCTGCGGCTCCTGGACGGGATACCTGTAACCGCCGCCGATTTGCGAGATAACGCCGTCTTTTTTATATCCGACAACGATGGCGATATCCTTCTGCGGGATAAACTCCAGGCTGTCAAGCACATGGCGGAGCATGGGCTTTCCGCCGATTTCCTGCATCACCTTCTGCATGTCGCCGCCCTTGCGGGAAAAACGAACGCTCTTTCCCGCCGCAAGTACAATTGCTTTCATATTGCTCCCCCAATTAAATATTGAACAATCTTGACGGTTCTTTTGCCGCCATACTGTGTTGTCGCATCGCTACGCGATGGTGTGAACCGCACATGATGTGAACGAATGTGGACGTAAGTGCACATACAGTTCACACAGCCTGACAGGCTGGCGTTCATGTTTTTTCACATCGCCGGGCGACAGCCCCGCCTGCGCCGTCTTCCTGGCAAAACGAAAAAAATCCCCGCAAATCCTTTGATGCTTTTTAAGAACCTGTATTCACAACAAAGAAATGCCGATACGGCGGGTGATTCCTTCGCCGGTCAAGGCAATTTTTCGCAGTAATACTTGCGTATTGCAAGGAAAATTAACGCAGAACGGCGGAGAAAGCGCCGTCGCAGCAGCATTTCGGCTTGTGAATACAGGTTCTAAGTGCGATGACTATATCCAATATTGAATCGGCGAAGCAGTCGCAACTCCTTACATCATCTTCGCGTTGCGGTATTCATTTGCCGAAATACCCTCCAGCTTTTTGAATACGCGCGAAAAGTGCGGGGTGTCCCCGTACCCTACCATATCCGAAATATCGCTGATTCTAAGCGACGGGTCAAGCATCAGCTTTTTCGCCTGCGCGATTCTGGCTGAATTGAGTATATCATAAAAATTTTTCCCCGTATATTTGTTTAAAAGCTTGCTTAGGTGCCATTGGCTTACAAAGCACGCGTCGGCCACATCGGAAAGCGAAATCTTTTCCGTGCAGCGCGCTTCTATAAACGCGACGGCCTGGCGCACCACAAAGCTTGCGGCCTCGCTGCCCTCGCTCCCGGAGCCCCCGCCCGGTTTATCCTCCGGTTTTTCCTCACGCTTTAACGCGCCCAGCTTTTCGGCCATGGCTTCAATCGCTTCCCGGAGCTCCTCCATCTTGGAGGGCTTTAGCAGAAAGCGCGTAACGCCAAGCCGTACGGCTTGCTGCGCGTAATTAAACTCGCGATAGCCTGTCAGCACGGTTATCTGCATGTCCGGGAACTCCGCCTTGAGGCCCGCAAGCATGGAAAGCCCGTCGCCGTCGGGCATACGTATATCGGTAAAGAGGATGTCCGGCGAAAGCTCGCGTATCAAACGGCTTCCTTCCGTTACGTTGCAGGCAGCGCCCACAACCTCACAGCCGTAATCAGCCCACGGTATAACGCGGGTTAACCCGTTGACGATAATCGATTCGTCATCCACAATCAAAACCTTATACATGAAGCCTCCCTACTGCCCTAAACGGCCAATTCTTACGACAGCTTTTCTATCAGGGCCTGTCGACACTACCGCCGCGTCATCGCCGCCGCCGGACGAAAGCCCGCCTTCCCCCTCTTCCTTGCGCTGGAATACCGCTGGCGAAAAACGATTCGCAATTTTTGATTGGCCAGGGCACTACCCTTTTATCGCACCTGCGGTCATGCCCTTTATAATATTCTTTTGCAGTAATATGTAAATAATCAGCACGGGAACAACTACCAGCACAACAGCCGCGACCATCAGGCCGTAGTTTACGCCTGCCTGTGAGCTAATCTCGTTTAACAGGCGGGTTACGGCGAAGGTTTCCCTGTACCGCAGGAAGAACATCTGCGTGAACAGGTCGTTGTACGACCAAAGGAAGGTAAATATTGCGACGGTGGCAAACGACGGGCGCGCTACCGGCAGGATGATCCTGAAGAAAATTTGGTATATATTGCAGCCCTCAAGGAACGCGGATTCCTCCATATCGACCGGCAGCCCGCGGATAAAGCCCATAAGCACGATGATGGAAAAGCTTAGGTTCCCGGCTATCTGCGGCAGGATTACCGACAAAAGCGAAAGCCCGATGCTGCCCGTGTTCGCAATCCCCCACGCGAATTGCATCCGGAAGACGGGGATGATGGTTGAGAAAACGGGAAACATCATGCTGGCGATTACAAGGGACTGCGCAAAACGGCGGCCCTTAAACCGGTATCTCGAAAGGCCGTATGCGGCAAGCCCCGCAAGAATTACGACGACGGCCGTAACAGTGCCGGAAATAATGAGGCTGTTGCGGTATGCGCTGAAAATGTCGACGCGGTTAAACGCGGTGTAATAATTGTCAAGCGTAAATTTGTCCCCTATCGGAATGGAAAACGATTCGGAGCGAATCAGGCGTCCAACCTTAAACGAATTGTTGATGACCCATGCAAAAGGATATATCGTGGTTAACGCCCACAGCGACAAAATGATGTAAATAACCAGCTTGCCAAAGGTAAATCGATTGCTTATCATACGGCGGCGCCCCTTTCTCAATAATCCTTTTCTTTGAATATGCGGTTCGTGACCTGTGCCAGCACGACGCCGAGCACGACAATCAGGACGGCGATTGCGGAGCCGTAGTCAACATCGCCGCGCTGGAACGTCTGGTGGTACATATATGTACTGGTAAGCCACGATTTATCCATCGGCATGCCGTTTGACAGCATGACGAACGGCAGGTCGAAAACCCTCAGCGCGCCTGTTATCGCAAGCACAAGGCAGGTGCACAGCACATTGTGCAGCAGCGGAAGCGTGATGTACCGCACACGCCGCCAGCCACCGGCGCCGTCTATACCGGCGGCCTCGTAAATGTCGTGGGATATGTTGTTCAGGCCCGTAACGATGATAACAAAGTAGAATCCCACATACTGCCACATAACGGGCATGAGCATGGTAAACATGAAATGCGACTCGTCCTTCCAGTCAATCAGCTCTGTCGTCGCACCGATGTTTAAAAGCAGGTTATTGAGCATGCCTCCGTCATAAAGGAAAATCAGGTTGAACAAAAGACCGAGAGCCGTCGCCGATATGACAATCGGGAAAAAATATACAGTCCTAAAGAATTGCGTGCCTTTCTTGATTTGGTCGATTAAAATCGCAAGCAAGAGCGCAATTCCGACTTGAAACACAACCGTCGCGACAACCATGACGGCCATATTCTTAAGCGCCGTATGCATGATGGGGTCGGTAACCATGCGCCGGTAATTTTCAAACCACGGCTCGTTCACCCCGGTCGCCTGCGTCCCAAGCCCGGATATGGAAAGTATACTGTTTACGACATTCATCGCAAACGGATAATACAGGAACACAGCCATAAACACAAAGGCAGGGGTAAAAAATAGAATCAAAGGCCGTTTACGCTTAAATACCATGGAATCCAAAACATCTCCACCCTTTCAGCTAAACTTGAAGCGTATCTTGATACCTCAATTTTTATGCAATCCGCCTTTCCAAAGCAGGTTTCAAATCACTCAAAAATCCGTGAATTCCATTTATATCAACAGACCCTAGAATCTGCATTCATAACTCAAAGCCCTGTTATACAGTATCTTTCACTTATGAATACAGGTTCTTATTGAAACAGGAACCGAAGAAGCCATGCAATCTCCGGTTCCTATTTTTAAATTCTCTGGGGGTTCGGGTTTTTAAGGCCGGGCCTTATTCCGTAATGGCAAGGGCCTGGTCAATCGCCGCCTCGGCGGTGGTATTTCCGGTGACAATATTTGACACGTTGAGGAAGAGGTCGCCGCGGGCCGCCGGGTTCATAAGATCCTGTACGGGGGCGGCAACGCCGGTCGCGCCTTTCGTCATAACAAGAGCGTCTCTTACAAGCGAGTTCGCGTCTGCCGGAGGAGTTGTGCCGTTAATCAGGGCCGTGATGGCCGTGGGCCCGAACGCGCTTACAGCTTCATCGGTGGTCATCGCCTTGATAAACGCAACGGCGGCGGCTTGCTTTTCGGGGTTATCCCAGGCTTTTCTTGTGATGTAGTAGCCCATGGAGAGTCCGCCGATGATATCGGTGGGTTTGCGGTCACCCTTCCCGGGAATATATGTCACGGTGAAGTCCTCAATGTTTTCGGCGTTTTCCGTGAACCAGCCCATTTTCCACGAGCCGTCTATCATGAAGGCTGCGCTGTCGTCGGTCATGAGCACGTTTGTCTCAGGGTCCGTCGCGGTGGTTGTATTTCTTGGGAAAAACCCTCTTTCATACATATCCTTTATGTCATTAAGACCTGCCGTCCATGCCTGGCCCGCGGCGTCGGAAGAGGATGCGGGCATATTCAGGTGCGTGTCTACAGAGGTGTGGTTGAATACGGTGAACTCAAACCAGTAGTGCGGAACCTCGTGGAGGGAAGCAGCAATCGGCGTGTACCCCGCCGCCGCGATTTTTGCGCAGTCTTCCATGAACTGATCCCATGTGGTGTTCGGGCCGGGAACGTCAACGCCGACGTCGGCAAGAACCTTCTTGTTAACGAACATGCCTTCCCAGAAGCCGTTAACGGGGATGGCGTACTGGTTGCCGTCCGCAGTGGACCTTGGCAGCATGCTGTCCTTCATGTTGTCGGCAAAGTCGGGGTATACCGAGCGGATTTCCGAAACTGATACGACCTTGCCGCCCTCAATGAGCCTGTCTGCATCCGGGCCTGTGAAGTAGAACAGGATGTCCGGCTCGGCGCCGGTTTCAAAGTCGGCCATAATGCGGGCTTTCCATTCCTCGTTCGCCGTGCCGGAGGCGTCTCTGACAGTGTGGCCGCTTGCCTCTTCAAACTGCCTGACAAATTGCTCATAGTTCTGGCGGTTGCCGTCATCGCCGCCATAAGAAGTGACTACGATAAGCTCGACGGGCTTGCTGTCCTCTGCGGGAGCCGGGGCCTCCGGCGCGCTTTCCGCAGGAGCTGCCGGGGCGGGAGCCGGGGCCTCCGGCGCGCTGCCGCCGCATCCTGCAAACACGGCGATCATCATGGCAACAGCCAATACGATACTCAGTTTTTTCATGTTTTTCCTCCTAAGTTTTGTAAATGATATGTACTTGTCGGTTGCTTGGAAAGCTTTGGCTTTCCCCTTGTGCTATCATATTACAGTACGAAAGAGAAAATTAAAATTCTTATTTTTGTTTATTTTTGTATCTTATTGCTAACCCTGCTATGTATTGTCAATGGTTGGCAAAACAAAATCAACCGGTATGGTAAAGGATGAGGTTGTGCCCATGCCGTCGCTTGTTATATGAAGGCCGGCGCCCTCACCGTAAATCATGATAAGGCGCATGTTTACGTTATGAATCCCCAAATGCAGCGATCCTTCGCTTCTGGAGTCGTAATCCGGCGACAAAAGGCGCGCGACCGTTTCTTTATCCTTCTTGGACATGGGGGCGTTGTTGTAAACCGAAAGCCTCATTTTTCCGCCTGCCCTTTCAGCCGAGATGGAAATGACCCCCGCCTGCTTTTCGCTTACCCCGTGCTCCACGGCGTTTTCAATAATCGGCTGCATAATCAGCCGCGGCACCCTGTACTGAAGCAGCGACGGGTCGATGTCCTTTTTCACGGCGAGGCGCTTTCCAAACCGCTCGGATACAATATACAGATAGGAGTCGGCATACATCATTTCCTGTGACAGGGTCACAAGCGGCAGGCTTTTGCGGTCCATCGCGGCGTCAAGCATCGTCGAAAGCGCTTCGATCAATTTTGAGACCCCGGTGTTGTTTCCAAGGCGAACCTCCCAGTTGATGATTTCAAGCGTGTTGTTTAAAAAATGCGGGTTTATCTGCGATTGCAGCGCTAAAAGCCGCGCGTCGCGCAGTGCAAGCTCCTCGCTGTAGATGCGCTCGAATTGCTGCTTTAAACGCGCCGACATGTGATTGAAGGCCTCGTCCAGATACTTAAATTCACGGTTGCCGGCAAGGCTTTTCACCTGATAGCCGAGATAGCCGTTCTGGATTTTGCCCGCGGCAGAGGTCAGGCCGTCTATCGGCTTGAAGATGTTGCGGTAGAAGTACCATACCGCCAGAAAAAGCAATGGAAACGTAAAGAGCAAAAGCACATAGATGATGTTCATGAAATTGAAAAAGCCGTGCCAGAAATCCTGCATGTTAATCTCAACCGCATACCGGATATCAACCGCATCGGTGCTTTCGCGCCCGTAGACATGTATCACGCCCCCCGCCGTTTCGGATACCGCCTGCTCGCCCGGATAAAGCCGCAAATCCTCCGGCAGGGGAATATCCGCCGCGCTCGCCATGCCGGGCGCGGCGCTCGCCGCCACGCCGTTTAAGTATATGGTAACGCCGGTTTCCCAAAGAATGCCCATAAACCCGCCAAGCAAAACCTCGCGGTTCAGCTCCGACACGATGGACGCATACGGGGTAAAGCTTGAATCAACGATATTGCGTATGATGTATATCCTGCCGTTCACCCCCGTGAAGGCAACGCTTGTGTCAAGCCCACAGGAAATCCCCAAAACCTCGTCATGGACGTCGTGCCTGTATTCCAGCACATTCGTGTACGACGCGCCGAGCAAAGGGTTAAACGTATAGTAAATCTCGTGCGGGTTGCTGTGGAAAAATATGACGGTCGCCATAAAATGGTCGTCATACCGGTAATTTTGCTGTAAAAACGGCGTGATTACGCTATGCAAAAACAAGGTGCTTTCGTTTTCCAGATAAGCTCCGTATGCCGTGCGGATTGTCCTGTCGTACGACGCGTAGCGGGAAGCTTCGACGGCCCCGTTCACGCCCCGGCGCAGGGATGCCGCGGCGCCGGATACCCCCACCCGCACGGTTTCGTCAAACTGCCGGCGCACGCTCTGCGTGTTGTAATAGACAAGCGAAGCAAATATCACGGCTACGGGAAGAACCCAGCAGACGACGACGATACCCAGCAAGCCCCATCTTAAAGAAAACCCTTTAATTTTCGGTTTCGGTCCCATCGGATTGCCCCTGCTCCTCCGCCTCCTTGAATGTTGCGCATGTATACCGGTTGCGCCCGTCTTTCTTTGACTTGTAAAGCGCTTCGTCGGCCTGCTCGATGTAATCCCTGTTTGTATGGGTATGCTTCACCCTGGCCGTCACGACGCCGATTGACACGGTGATGCAGTCGGCCGCCTCGCTTGTCTCATGCGGAATGCCGCGCCCTCTTATGCGTTCAAGAATCTTTTTTGCCAAAATGTGCACGCCGTTTTCGCCCGTGTTGGGGAATACGGCGATGAATTCCTCGCCGCCGTACCGCGCGACAAAATCATCCTCGCGCGTCACGCAGCTCGAAAGCGTTTCCGCGATTTTTTTCAGGCAGGCGTCGCCCTCGCCGTGGCCATATGTATCGTTGTATTTTTTGAAAAAATCAACGTCTATCATCATGACGCTCAGCATACTGCCTGAACGTGACAGCGTCTTGATGCTGTGCTTGAGGGCCTCCTCCATAAACCGCCTGTTGTAAATGCCGGTCAGCGGGTCGCGTGTAACCTTTTCGGTTAAGTCAAGGTTGCTTTCAAACTGCTGCTTTAAGTGCGCGGACATGCCGTTGAAGGCTTCGGTTAAATAGTTGAATTCACGGTTGCCGGCAAACCTTTCTATTCGGTAGCCGAGGGCGCCCGATTGAATTTTGCCTGCGGCAAGGGTCAGGTTGTCTATCGGCTTGAAGATGTTCCGGTAGAAGAACAAAACCGCAAGCGGAAGCAAAAGCATGATAAACAGCGCAAGTGTATAGATGATGTTTGTGGAGGCGAAAAACCCGCGCAAAAAGTCCTGCGTTTCAATCTCGGCCGCATACCGGATATCGACCGCGTCGGTGCTTTCACGGCCATAAACGAGTACTATCCCCCCGGCCATGTCGGACATCCACTGCTCGCCCGGGAAAAGGTTCAGCTCTTCGGGAAAGGAAATGTACGGCGAGCCCTCTTCGCCGGATGCGGTACTTACCGGGGTTCCGTTTAAATATATTGTAACGTTTTTCTCCCAGCCAATGTTCATGAACCCGCCGAATATGATTTCGCTGTTTATTTCCGATACGATTGTCGCATACGGCCTGTATCTCGAATCAACGAGGTTGCGCGCCATATAGATTTTTCCGTTCGCGTTTAAGAAGGCAATGCCCGTGTCAAGCTCGCCGGAAATTCGCACAACCTCTTCATGGGCGTCGCGCTGGTATTCCTGGATATCCGAGTACGACGCGCCGAGCGAGGATCTGAACGTGTAAAAAATCTTATCAGGCTCTTCGTGAAAGAATACCATTGTGGCCATAAAATTATTGTCATACCTGTAATTCTGTTGTAAAAACGGCGTGACCGCGTGATTGACCGCGTGATACAGAGGCAAAAGATCCCTGTTTTCCAGATAATTTCTGTATGCCGTGATGATTGTCCTGTCGTACGACGCCCGGCGGGAGGATTCGACGGCCCCGTGTACGCCGCGGCGCAAGGAAGCCGCAGCGCCCGAAACCCCCACGCGCACGGTTTCGCCGAGCTGCCCGCGGATGCTCGCCTGATTGTAGTAGATAAGCGAGCCGAGTATCATGATGACAGGAAAGACCCAACAGATGATGAGGATACCCAGCAAGCCCAATTTTAATGAAAACCCCTTGGTTTTTTGTTTCGGCTCCATACCATAGCTCCTGTCTCTACGGCCTGTACCCTGCATTGACAATATAAAAGGCGGAACGGGAAAATCGCAGCGATGATATAATATCATCATTATACCATAGCTGCGATTGTATTCTCAACCCATAATTACCGTTATTTGCACTTTTTCCCCGGCTTTTCGCGCCAAAATGGCGTCTGCCCGCACGCCGCTCACCCGGATTTCCCGCACGCCCTTTTCAACGCCATCGGGGTTTTGCACCTCGATTTCATACGTAGCGCCGCGCCACTTGCGCGTTACGGAAAAGCCCTTCCAATCCGCGGGGATGCACGGGTCGACAATTAGCTCGTCAAAATCCGGCCTGATGCCCAGTATGAACCGCGTCGCGGCAAAATAGCTCCAGCCGCCGGTGCCTGTCATAAACGGGTGGCGCGCCCGCCCGAAGGCCGTGTGGTCGCGGCCCATTATAAACTGGCAGTATGAATACGGCTCCGACTCGCGGATTTCGATTTTATCGTTTTGATTGTATGGGCAAAGCGCGTCGTAAAACTTCATGGCACGGGTTCCGCGGCCGAGCATGGCCTCCGCGCACCACGCCCACGGGTTGGGGTGGCTGAAGATTGCGGCGTTTTCCTTCACGCCCTTGTATACCCTTGTCACAAAGCCGATTTCGTCGTCCGGCTCGGAGTAGGCCGGCGCACAGAGCATGAGCCCCCACGGGGTGTAGAGGTATTGATCCACCGCGTCCATCGCGGATTTGCCGCGCGCGTCGCCCGCGATACCGGAAAGCACCGCCCATGTGTTGCTTTCCATGTGCACACGGCCCTCTTTGTCCGCGCTTGTGCCGATTTTCCTGCCGGAAGCCGTAACGCCCCTTATATACCAGTCCCCGTCCCACAGCACATTTTCGCAGACGGCTTTTACCTTTTCGGCAATGCCGGAATATTTTTCGGCATCATCGTCGCGCCCAAGCCTTTTCGCAAGGCTGATAAAGTGCGTGAGCGCCCAGTAATGCAGGAAGCTGACCATCGCGCTTTCGCCGTCGCCGAGGTTCAGGCAGTCGTTCCAGTCGGCCCTGAGTCCCTTGCAAATGCCGTGGTTCCCCACCTGCTCCGCCGAAAAATCAAGGATTTTTGTTATATGCTCGTAGACCGTGCCGCTGCCGCCGTCGGCGTATGTAACGACCTCATCCACCAAACCAAGCTCGCCCGTCTCACGGATAAACTCGGTGATGGACGCCACAAGCCAAAGCGCGTCGTCCGCACAGACGTCCTCTATGCCGTGCACGATGTCCGCGCTGTTCGGCGCGGGCACGACGGTCGGCGACTGGAACGCGGGGGCAGGCCGCTCCTCGAACCATTCGGGCTGGAACAGGTGCAGCCCGTAGCCCATCGTTGTAAGCCCGCGCAAAAGCTCGATGATGCGGCTCCGGCATTTATCCGGGTTGGAGTGCGGGATTGTCATCGCATCCTGCGCCGTGTCGCGGTAGCCAAGCCCCGTGCGCCCTCCCACCTCGATAAACGACGCGAACCGCGAGAACATCACGTTGATTTCGGACTGGTACAGCGTCCAGATGTTCAGCATGGTGTTCATGCCCTCGTTCGGCGTGTTCACCTGAAGCTTCGACAGCTTTTCATCCCAGAACCCGCGAAGGTCTTGGAACGCGCCGTCAACCACGGTGAAATCAGAATATTTCGCGCGGGTTTTCGCGCCGGCCTCAAAGCCGCCCTCGCCGAGCATGAATACAATCCTGAGAGCCTCGCCATCATCCAGCGTGATTTTCTTGTGCAGGGCGCCGCAGTGGTTCCCGCCAAGCTCCTTTGAGCCGTAGCAGAAGCCGCGCTCCACCGCTTGAGGGTTGCTCTCCGTATTGTATACGCCCAGGAAAGCGTCGCGCATGGAGTCGAAGCTGTCCGGCGCGGTACTTGCGGTAAAGAACTGGTACGCGTTTTCGTAGAACAGGTTGAGTTCGATGACGCCGTCCCTGTAATCGCTGCCGGAGGAGTAAAGGCTCATCTGGAAGTTTTTGTTGTCCATGTCAATGTGGTGGAACGAAAACTCGCAGTACCCGAATACACTCAGGCTCCGTTTTCTGCCCGAGGTATTCCGGAGCTTGACATCCCACAGCTCAACCGGGTCCCCGATGGGGATAAACAACGTCTGTTCGCCCTTTATCCCGTTGTAATCGCACGCGAAGCGGCTGTAAGACAGCCCGTGCCGGCAGGTGTACCCGGCTTTTTCAAGCGGCTTGCCGACGGGCTGCCATGAGAGGCTCCAGTATTCCCCGGTGTCGTCGTCACGGATGTAAACGTAACGTCCCGGCCTGTCAAGGGGCGTGGCGTTTGGGCGGAAGCGCGTAATCCTGTGGTATTCGGGCGTTTTGTAAAACAGGTAGCCGCCGGCGGTATGGTTTACAACGCCGCACATATCGTTTACACCTAAATAATTCGTCCACGACACGGGAACGTCGACCTTATCGATTACATATTCGCGGTTTTGGTTGTCGAAATATCCGTATTTCATGCGAAATCCTCCGATTCTTCTCTATATTATAGCTATATTATATCGCCCGTGCCGGTTATGGAAATGGCAGCTGATGTGAATATTTGTATGTGCTTGCGCGGGTACGGCGGATTTTTCCAAGATTTGTTGGAAATTTTTGCGTTTTGATATATAATATACGTTATCATATGTGATGTGAAGGAAGAAAATCATGAAAAAGGGTATGCGGGGCAAAGCCGTCATTCCTGCGGTGATATTTTTAGTTTGCGCGGTTGTCGTCCTGAACGTCTTTTTGTCTATCAGGCTGATAGAATTCAGCGACTCGCTGATAGACGAAAAGCTCGCTTCAAACGCAAACAGCTTAAGGCTCTTCCTTGACGACAGCCTCGTCCACACCAGGGCGGCAGCCGCCGCGATGTCGCAAAACCCCGGCGTCATAAAAGCCGTCAGGCAGCGCGATGCAAATGAGCTGCTGCGGTTTTTTGTTCCCGAAGAAGATGAACACCGCGTATACTGTTACGCGATATACGACGACAAGGGAATCGTGGTTGCCAGGTCGGCGAATTCCGGGAATTTCGGCGATTCGGTTTTGAACCAGCAAAACGTGCGGGACGCGCTTGAGGGCAGGGTGGCGTCTTATTTTGAAGCGGGAACCTCCATCAAAGTCTCCGCCCGTACCGGAGCGCCCATATATGATACGGACGGTACTTTGCTCGGCGTCGTTTCGGCAGGCGTAAGGTTTGATACGGAAAACGCGGTGGAAGCTTTAAAAAGGCTTTTCAATTCCGAGATTACCGTATTTCACGAAGATACAAGGGTCGCCTCGACGATTACACGGGGCGGGAGCAGCATCGTAGGCACAACGCTTGATGCGGATATCGCCGGGGTTGTTCTCGAAAACAAGCAGGAGTATTTTGGCAACGCGGACGTTCTCGGAGAACGGTACAAGACCTTTTATATGCCGCTGCCGGACTATCGGGGCGAAGCGTTTGCCGTGCTTTTTATCGGGGCTCCGATGGCAAGGATGCGGGCGGAAACAAACCTTTCCATCATTCAAATCGCCATTATCGGTTTCGTCGGGCTTGTCTTTTTGTTTATCATGCTGTTTCGAAGCCGCCATGAAAACCAGCAGCTTAAAACGGCGGTGGAGGCCGCCGAGGCGGCATCGGTCGCAAAAGGCGAATTTCTCGCAAACATGAGCCATGAGATACGGACGCCCATGAACGCCATCATCGGAATGACCGCAATTGGCTTATCCGCCGCCGATGACGGGCGGAAGAACGCCTGCTTCCAAAAGGTTGACGACGCGGCAAAGCATTTGCTCGGAATCATCAACGATATATTGGATATGTCCAAAATTGAGGCCGGAAAGTTTGAGCTTTCCATGATTGAATTTTCGTTTGAAAAAATGCTGCATCGTGTCGTAAATGTCAACAAATACCGGATCGACGAGAAAAAAATCAAATTTTCGATTCATATCGACCATCTGATCCCCCGCTATCTGACAGGGGACGACCAAAGGCTTGCGCAGGTCGTCACAAACCTGCTCTCCAACGCGGTCAAGTTTACGCCGGAGCACGGCTCCATCCATATCCATACGCAGTTTTTAAGAGAAGAAAATGGCGTCTGCACGATTCAGGTTTCGGTTGCCGACACCGGCATCGGAATCAGCCCCGAGCAGCAGTCCAGGCTGTTCCAGTCCTTCCAGCAGGCCGAAAGCAGCACGACCCGTAAATTTGGAGGCACAGGGCTTGGCCTTGCGATTTCCAAGAATATCGTCAAGATGATGGGCGGCGAGATTCAGGTTGAATCCGAGCTTGGCAAGGGCACTGTCTTCACCTTTACGTTCCCCGCGAAGCGCGCGCCCGAGAGGATGGACACCCACCCCGACTGGAGCGGGATTCATATCCTGATGGTGGACGATGACGCGGATTCACTGGCTGAATTTGAGGAAATCATGCAGGGGCTTTCTGTGACCTGCGACACTGCGGCAAGCAGCCTGGAGGCGCTCAAGCTCACCCATGAGAAAGGCGATTACGACATCTGTTTTATTGATTGGAGCATGCAGGATATCCACATAACGGAATTGACGGGGACGCTCAAATCAAGAAAAACAAGCGCGGACACCGTTTTTGTGGTTATGCTGTCGGCAGGCGAACGGGAAATGATTGGAGATGAAGCGAAAAGCACCGGTTTTGACAAATTCATATCAAAGCCGTTGTTCCCGTCGGATATCGCCGATATCATAAACGAATACCTCGGGGATGAAGAAAAGCGGGAGGAAAAGGGGCGGCAGGACATCGCCACGTTTGAAGGCAAGTGCATACTGCTCGCCGAAGACGTTGAGATAAACCGTGAGATTGTAACGGCGCTGCTCGAGCCGGCGCTGCTTCAAATAGACTGCGCGGCAAACGGAAGGGAAGCCCTTGATATGTTTTCATCATCGCCCGAAAAATACGATTTAATTTTCATGGATATGCAAATGCCGGAAATGGACGGGCTTGAAGCGACCCACCGGATTCGGGCGCTTGATATTCCAAAGGCGAAGACGATCCCGATTGTCGCCATGACGGCAAACGCCTTTCGGGAGGATGTGGAAAACAGCCTTGAGGCCGGTATGAACGCGCACATCAGCAAGCCGATTAATCTCAATGAGGTCTTGGACAAGCTGAATGCTTATTTATCATAAGCCTGTACATGAAAAAGGAGTGTAGCACATGACGATGAATAATCCCAATACCCGGGAGTCCCCGCAAATGCCGCAGCAAGCGCCGGCGGGGCCGCCCCCTATGACGCAGCCCCGCATGCCGCCGCCGGCAGAAAAGCCAAAAAAAGAAAAGCGGGTATACACCACGGCGGAAAAGGTTTTGCTTCCGCTTGCCCTGCTTATCGCCATTTTATATGACCGGCTGACGTTTTCGGCTTTCTTTGATGCTGCCATATCCGCAGGTATTTTTTGGCTTTGCTATCTTGTGGTTTTCTACGCGTTTTATTGGAAAAAGATTTCGCGCAACAAGGTTTTATGGTTTGTCGCGGGGTGCAGTGCGCTGCTCTGCGCGTGGAATTTCTTTTTCCCCAACATAAATCACGAGTTCATGTGGCTCACCTATTTTGTCATCCCCGCGGTTTTGATGGCCCACGCGCAATTCGCGGGCGGCGATTACCGGCTGAAGGACGCGGGAAAAGTCGCCGTCGCATGGTTTGTGGGCTGGTTTATCAAGCCATTTTCAGGCATTCCCGCTTTTTTCGAGGTGATAGACTCGCTTGTTTCAGGCGATAATAAATCCACAGGAAAAAAAGTTGCTTTGGGAATTTGTATTACGCTGCCGCTTCTTTTCATAATCATTCCGCTGCTCGGCGGTGCGGATAGAGTATTCGGGTACTATCTCAACCAAATCGTGGACAGCTTAAATTTCGGCTCTTTTATTTTGCACACAATTGTAGTTGCGATTGCTTTTATATTGTTTTATTCCTTTTTATGGAACGTAGGGTTCGGGAAACAGGAAACGGCGGCTCCAAAAGTATCGCTGCAAATCGATACGCTTATTTGCTGTATTGTTTTAGGTGCCGTGAACCTGCTCTATTTCTTATTCTGCTTAGTGCAGTTTACATACCTTTTCGCGGGCGCGGGCCTGCCGGACGGTATGACCTACTCGGAGTACGCGCGGGAGGGATTTGCGCAAACCGTCGTTGTTTGCGCGCTCAACCTGCTGATTTTCGGTGTTTTTCTGCAGTTCGGAATCCGGAAAAGGGTTACGGTTGTTTTACTTTCCGGGTTTTTATCGCTTACCGGCGTGATGCTTTTTTCGGGGTTTGTAAGACTGAAGCTCTATATCGACGCCTATGGATTGACATGGCTGCGGGTTTTATCGGCATGGTTTGTCATTTATCTGGCGGTTGTCATGATTCTATGCGGCGTTCGTATGCTTAGGGAAAAGCTTCCGGTGATAGCGGTGTGCGCGCTGATTTTACTTGGCTGGTATGTCGCGCTCGGATACGCAAACCCGGACGCGCTTATCGAAAAGTATAACAAAAGCCACGGATACGGCGGCCCGGCAGTTACGTCACAGATTGAGCCGCAATGAATACGAATCTCAAACAAAAGACGCGCCCGCCCGTTATCAAAACGGGCGGGCGCGTTTGTTCCGGCTGTGCGAAAAATTACCCGAGCGCCACGTCCAGCGCCATCATAATCGCAAAGCCGAAAAGCACGCCGAAGGCGGCAATGGTTTTATCATCCTTAAAGGATTCCGGTATCAGCTCCGAGCATGCGACCGCAATCATGGCGCCCGCGGAAAATGACAAGGCAAGCGGCAAGGCGGCCCGCATCGTCATCGCGAACAGGACGCCAAGGACACCGGCAACCGGTTCGACCACCCCCGAAGCCTGCCCGATTAAAAAGCTTTTGAGCCGTGAATATCCTTCCCTTCGCAATGGCATCGCAACGCATATGCCTTCGGGAAAGTTTTGAAGCCCAATCCCGAACGCAAGCATAACGGCCCCGAAAACCGATGTGCCTTCAACCCCCATCGCCGCGCTGCCGAACGCCACGCCTATGGCAAGGCCCTCCGGTATGTTGTGCAGCGTTACGGAGGAAGCCAGCAAAATAGAGCGCTTGAGCATCGCCCCCTTTGCCCTGATTCGCCTGACCCTTGACAACACGATATCGGAGCCAATGACAAAAACACCGCCTAACAGAAAGCCCGTAACCGACGTGAGCCACGCGTTGCCGCCAAGCTCGGCGGACAACTCAATCGCCGGGGCCAAAAGCGACCAGAAGGACGCCGCGATCATCACGCCCGCGGCAAACCCCAGCAGCATATCCAGTACCTTTTGATTCATCGATTTGAAAAAGAAAACCAGCCCCGCGCCCAAAGCCGTTACAAAATATGTAAAAAGTGTGGCGAACAGCCCTTGTAAAACAGGGCTTAATCCGAAAAACCATGTCATAATCGTTACTCCCAATAAAATCTAACTTCATTGTATGCGCTAGAAAAAACCTTGTTAACGCATCAATAAAAAGCCCGTTTTTGAAGGCGGGCTTTTTATTGTTTACAAATGTAAAATTTTGTAGTATAATGTTGGTAAAATATATGATATATAATAGGTATATTATGGATACAAGCTTGTTCCGGCCTGATTTCAAACGACAAACTGATTGGAGCTATTGATTTGAAAGGAAGGGTATAAACCGTGGAACAGCGCATCGTAGTTTGTAATCCGATCATAATTTACAGGTTTTTAAGAAGGACATATCGTATGAAGATTGCTATTTGTGACGACGAGCGTTCACTCACGGAAAACCTAAAATCTCACCTGTACGAGTACGCCAATTTAAGGAAAATTGACTTGGCGGTAGAGACATATTCCTCCGGCGAGTCGTTGCTGGACTCCGCCATTGATTTCCAAATCATCTTTCTGGATTACCAGATGGGCGGGATAGACGGGCTTGAAACGGCAAAAATCCTGCGCGATCGGCACATGCTGTGTAAGATTATCTTTTTGACAAATTACCCGGACTTCATATATGAATCCTTTGAGGTGGGGCCTTTCCGGTTCCACCGCAAGCCGGTCACGCAGGAAATTGTTTTCAAGGTAATGGACGCCTACTTCGCCCAATTCGGAAACGATTACCCGCTGCAATTGCGCTGCAACCGCGAAAACGTCACGGTTTCCACAAGTGCAATCATTTCCATTCAGGCGGATAAAAAGCGCTGTATCCTGCATATGGCGGATAAGAGCGAGCCTTTGGTCTGCACCCGATTGCTGGGCGATGTGGAAAAGCAGCTTCCCAAAACCCATTTCTTCAGGACCACCCGGGACTTTGTCGTAAATTTTCACTATATCGAAAAATATAACAGCGAATATGTTTTTTTAAAAAACGGTACCGACATACCGCTCAGCCGCAAATATGCAAGGCCCTTCAAGGAGGCTTACCGCGGGTATACCGGCAGGCAGAGCCCTTGACGATGCCACGGGTTTTTAACAAAAAAGCGAGACGGCTGTTAACTAAGAACAGCCGTCTCTTTTATGTCAGACACACGATGTCAGGACATGATGTCGTACTATGATGTCAGAACATGATGTCGTACTATGAGGCTATACACGTGAAGTCAAACTATGAAGTCAAACTATGAGGTCTATAACATAATGGCGCCGGACATCCGGTGTCAAGCCATGATGTACAAATTAACTTGCCGAACCGCCCCATCTGCGGAGTGCTGTGCGCAAAAAGAAAAACATACTGGAGCGCCTTTCAAGCTTATTGTTATATTCATATAATAACAATAAGTTTGAATGAAAATCATAGAACAGGGAACAAGATGTCGTTTTTAGGGAACAAAGTGCCTTTTATGCCGGAAATCATTTGGTTTGAACACTGACCCATACCTTCAATGTTCATTCCTTGCAGTCAAATCATGATGTCGGGCTATGTAGTCAAAACATGCCGTCAAGACATGATGCTTAAATAAAATTTACCAGCCGCCCCATTTTTTACTTCCCGCGTGCCAAAAACCAAACATATTCAAGCTCCCCTCTAAAATTATTGTTATATTCACATATAACAATAATTTTGAACGAAAAGCATGAAACGGGGAACAAGTGGTCGATTTCAGGGAATGGAGTGATTTTTATGTCGGGATTCATTTGGTTTGAAATATTGAGCTGCATCGTCAATATTCATATTTTATTGGTGGGCGTCCTTGGCGGGCGGCTGCTGGTCAGGCGCGGGCTCGCGCTCTTTTTTACAGGGGTTTTGCCGTGCCTTATTTTGGTCAATATCCCTGAATCTCCGTTCTGGGATATCGCGTACGCGCTTTGCTTTTTATGGGTTTTTGTCCTCCCCCTGTTGACGGTAAGGGGCGTCGCGAAAAGGCAAATCCTGTATGTTTCCTTTTTCTTTACGGGGCTGGCGAGCGCCTTCGCTGCCTCATGCCTGTGGGTTGTCGGCCTTTTTTATGTCGGCTTCGGCGTTTTGTACGCCGTCAGCGCAATCCTTCACGCGGCGATGACCGTCGTTTGTGTTTTAATCGCTAAAAAAATCCTGTTTTCGAAAGTCGCGCGTTACATATTTTTAATCCCGCGCCGCCAGAAGGCCTTTATGCTGACATGCATATGGGGCGGTACTATTATGGCCTTTTTGCTGATTGAAATGTTTTATGAATTCCCCGTTTCAATCTATCTGGTCGTCATTCAAATTATTTGCGCCGTAATCCTGGTTATAGTCGGCATCCTGTGCCCGCTGTGGATTGCCGGTACGATTTCCTCCATGCATTATCAGGCGGTTTCCGATGCGGCGCAAAAGCAGATAGAAAATCAGGTTCAGCGTTATCAGCAGTTCATTCAGGCGAATCAGGATATCCGGCAGTTCCGCCACGATTTTGATAATTCAAAAGTCGCGGTTCTCAGCCATCTTAAACGGGGGGATATCGCCGCCGCCATCCAATGCCTATGGAAGCTCGGCCAATCGATAAACCTTGATTTCTTCACGTTTGACACAGGCTCCCCCGTGGCGGACGCCCTGCTTTCCGAAAAGCAAGGCAAGGCCGGGGAAATCGGCGCACAGCTGACTTTTGAGGGGGCGATTCCGTCAAGCGGCATTGAATCCATAGATTTGTGCGTGATTTTAGGCAACCTTTTAGACAACGCGCTTGAAGCCTGTGAAAAAATAAAAAACCCACGCATAAAGCTGTGGGTTTCTGTTGAAGCATTTTTTGACAACGAATTTTTCTTTTTAGCGGTAAAGAATCCGGTTGAGGATGACGTGCCGGTTCAGGGAAGCCTGCCGTCCTCAACCAAAAGCGACAAGGCCTCGCACGGGTTCGGGCTGTATTCCGTGCTGACCGTGGCGGAGCGCTACGACGGGAAATTGAATCTGGATTGCAAGGACGGCGTATGGACCGCAAAGGTGGAAATGGATCTTGTTCTGGAGCAAGAGGAAGAGCCGGAGCCGGCGCTTACTTGAAATAGATTCCGGATATTTCAATAATCCCTTGCCCGCCTACAAGGTACGGCACCCCCGTAGAGCCAAGCTCCAGCGTAATGCCCAGTATGTACTTAAAGGTATCCTCTCTGGAAAATTGCGCGGTCTTCCCCTTCGGGTTGTCGTAGTATACGTTTCCTGCCGCTAAGAAAAGGTTCCACGGCTTATCCTTGCGGTACAGCGGGATTTCGATTTCCAATGGCTCCTCCGTCAGCTGCGCCTGCTCATGATACGCCCAATGCTGGCAATACCCGTTAATGATACGAACCGCAAGGGCCAGCGGCTGCCGTTTTTTGTCCGCGTTTTTTCTGACCCTGACGCTCATTACAAAGTAATTTTTGTCGGGGGGAAGCTCAAACAAATATTTATCGTGCGGCCTTATCGTAAGCTTCGATTTAAGATGGTGCGTGCTGCTAAAATCAACGACAAGCATCCCGTTTTCTATCACCGTGTTTATTTTGCCGCCGCCGAAGGGCGAGGCCCATTGGTCTTGAATGGGGTTTTTCGTGCCGCTAAAATCCTGATAAGTTAACGTGCCGTCCTTCTCGGGCTGATATGGGGATATATCCGGCATATCGTTTGAAAAGTTATAGAGGTTATATATCGGTATTTGCCTGCTGCCGTCCCTTGAAGGCAGGCAGACCGTCCCTTCCGACTGTGGAGGTGGAGGCGGCAGAACAGGCTCCTCAGCCTTGCCGCCTGTTGAAACTCCACCTGGCGGAGGCGTACTCGGCGCCCTGTCTAAATACTTGATTAAAATAACGGCAAGAATCAGTACTAAAATCAAAATGAAGCCGGGAAGCACGATATGCTCGGGAAATACGGCCGCCCCGGCGGTATATCCCGTTATGGTCAGCAAAATCAAAGCAATCGTACATAAGTACGGGTCCTTGATCACCTCTAGAATCTTAACTTTCCATTCATGTGGATCTTGCCCGTTTTTATCCGCCATGCCCGCTCACCCCGTTCTATAGATGTCTTTTCCATTCTATCACGTGTTTCGCAAAAGCGCAATGGTCGATTTTGAATTGCGGGAAAATGCCCGCGGCTTTTGGAAAACAATTGACAGCAGCGATATTTTGTGGTATCCTGCTTAGAGTAATGGCTATGACGGAGAAGAAGATATCCCAACTCAGCATGTCCGGCGAAGGCGCCGGCGTTCAGAGAGCCTGCGGCCGGTGCGAGCAGGTGCTGACGGATATGTATATTCACTCCCGAGCCGACGCCTTGAAATCGAAGTAGGGGTGTCCGGATGCCCGCCGTTATCAAGGGCAGGGATTGTTGGATTCCATAGCCGAGGCGATTCAAAAGCGTAAATAAGCTTGCGGATGGTTCGGCTATATCATGAGCGGCGGCTTGTATCAGGCCGCAATTAGGGTGGTACCGCGGGAAATAATTCTCGTCCCTTGGGCAGTCAAAAGGCTTGCCCGGGGACGTTTTTTTATGCGCATATGAACCAAGGGAGGCAAAATATATGGTAGCGGTATTAAAATCAAACGCGACAAAAGAGCAAATCGAAAACCTTACCTCGTGGCTGGAGGGCCGGGGGCTCAGCGTCTCCATATCCAAGGGCCAGTTTTGCACAATCCTTGGCTTGATTGGGGATACAAGCCAAATTGACACGAAGCTTTTAGAAGGGCTGGAGATGGTGGAATCGGTCAAGCGCATTTCCGAGCCGTTCAAAAGTGCGAACCGCAAATTCCACCCGGACGACAGCGTTGTGGATATCGGCGGGCTGAAAATCGGCGGCCCGCACTTCCAGCTAATCGCGGGCCCGTGCTCGGTGGAATCCCCGGGGCAGATACTCGCCATCGCGAAAAGCGTCCGTGCTTCCGGCGCGTCGATTCTCCGCGGCGGCGCGTTCAAGCCCCGCACCTCGCCGTATGATTTTCAGGGGCTGCGCGCGGACGGCATTGAATTTTTGCTTGAAGCGAAAAAACAAACCGGTATGCCGATCGTCACGGAAATCATGAATGTCAACCATCTGCCGATGTTTGAAGAGGTGGACATTATTCAGGTGGGCGCCCGCAATATGCAGAATTTCGAGCTCCTCAAGGAATTGGGCATGACCAGAAAGCCCATACTGCTAAAGCGCGGGCTTGCCAATACGCTTCAGGAGTTGCTCATGAGCGCGGAGTATATCATGGCCGGGGGCAACCATAATGTCATCCTTTGCGAGCGGGGGATACGCACGTTCGAAACCTATACCCGCAATACGCTTGACCTTTCGGCGGTGCCGATGCTGCGGAGCCTTTCGCATCTTCCGGTTGTGGTCGATCCAAGCCACGCCTCGGGGGTCGCGCGTCTGGTGCGCCCGATGGCGATGGCGGCAGCGGCGGCGGGCGCGCACGGCATCATGATTGAAGTTCACAACGACCCCGTCAACGCGCTCTGTGACGGCGCGCAGTCGCTCACGCCGGAGCAGTTCGCCGAGGTTGCCGGAAAGGTGCGTAAAATACGCGAGCTGATTGAGGAAGCAGAATAGACCTCTTGCATACCTCCTCGCGGCGCTCGTTCGGTCTTTATTCCAATGGGCTGTGTTCTCCTCTTATGCTGTGGTATAAGGTGTTGAACTGCACATGAACTTATCGTTCATGTTCGTTCACATTACCGGGCGTAAGCCCGCCTGCGTCGCCGGCCTTGCCCATCGAAATAAATTCTCGAAAGAGCATCCACGATAAGTTATGCAAGAGGTCTAATGAATAAGGAGGGTATTCTTTTGGATTTACAAGGGCTTCGCAAACAAATTGACGAAATTGACGACGGCTTAATCCGCCTGTTTGAGCGGAGGATGGGCTTATCCGCCGAGGTCGCGCTGTATAAGCAGAAAAACAATCTGCCGGTGTACGACCCCGCGCGTGAGCGGCAAAAGCTGTACGACTTGTCCGAAAAAGCGGAAGCGGGCCGCGAAACTTATATTACCGCGCTGTATTCCCTGTTGTTCGAATTAAGCCGCTCGGAACAGGAACGAATCCTGAATCCGGAGTCCGAGCTTTCAGACCGGATACAAAACGCCATCCGGGATACGGCCCCGGTTTTCCCCGAACGGGCAGTCATTGCCTGTCAGGGCGTGGAGGGCGCTTATTCCCAGCTTGCCGCGGAAAAGCTGTTCACCCTGCCGAGCATCACCTATTGCAATACTTTCGAGGGCGTCTTTGCCGCAATCGACAGCGGGTTGTGCCCCTACGGCATCCTTCCGCTTGAAAACAGTACGGCAGGCTCCATCAATCAGGTATATGACCTTATGATGCGCTACCCTTTCAGCATTGTGCGCAGCGCCCGTTTGAAAATCGACCACTGCCTGCTCGCCAAAGAGGACGTCCCTCTATCATCTATTGGGGAAGTGTATTCTCACGAACAGGCCATTGCCCAGTGCGCAGACTTTTTAAAATCCCTTGGCTGCAAGGTAACGGCCTGCGAAAATACCGCCGAAGCCGCCAGGATGGTGGCGCAGTCCCCGCGCGGCGACGTCGCCGCGGTTTCGTCGCAGAACTGCGCCGAATTATACGGGCTCAAGCGCCTCGCGCGCTCCGTGCAGGACCAAGGCAACAATTACACCCGTTTTATTTGTGTTTCAAAGACGCCGGCCATTTACCCCGGCGCGGACAAAACCAGCCTTATGCTGACCGTCCCGCACAAGCCCGGTTCCCTTTATCAAATCCTGTCGCGGTTTTATATCCACGGCATCAACCTCATCAAGCTGGAAAGCCGCCCGATTCCCGACAGGGATTTTGAGTTCATGTTCTATTTCGACCTCGAAACGCCTGTATATTCCCCCGCGTTAATCCGGCTTCTAAGGGAGCTTGGCGATTTATGCGACGATTTTTACTACCTCGGCAGCTATTCGGAGATTGTATGACGCTATCCATAAGCGAAAAGATGATAGCGAACGAAAGAACACCGCTGTTTTGAACTGCACCCCTTTGCTAAACAGTATATCATACTGTCTAACTTTTTGGGGTCACTTCATTTTGCGGTGTTCTTCCGTGATGCGGGCTTTGCCCCGATGCGGTGCAGCACTCGCGATAATATCCGATTGGCAAACTGCCGCTATAATCAATACAATAATTGGTGTTACATGAAATCAAATAAAACAAGCAAAGATAGCACTGAAAAATGGTGAAATCTTTGCTCGTTTTTACTTTATTAGCGGCGTCTGAGCCGCACAATCTCAGCGCGGTTCGACCGCGCCTGGGCATAGGGGCAGCGCCCCTGTTACACGATTTTGCCATCGGCAAAGTCTAATGGGTTTTATGCCCGCACTGTTCTCTCTCAACTACCTGCTTTGATAGTTGTGTTTGTGTATTTGTACAACCGATTCAGTGTCACCAAAAATAAAGGCGGCTATTTATGCTAAGAAAGATGGTCTCTGGTTAAAACAACGAAAACCTGAGAACTACTCCCACAAATACAATGGAAACCATTGACATGAGCTTTATCAGGATATCCACAGCCGGGCCGGAAGTATCTTTGAGCGGATCTCCCACAGTATCGCCTACGACGGCGGACTTGTGCGCATCGGAACCTTTGCCTCCAAGCGCCCCGCTCTCAATGTATTTTTTAGCATTGTCCCATGCTCCGCCTGAATTGGCCATCATAATCGCGAGGACGAGCCCTGTAGACATCCCGCCCGCAAGCATTCCAACCACGCCGTTTACGCCAAGAAGCAGCCCGACGGCTATCGGCGAACCGATTGCGATCAAGGCGCAGGGAATAAGGCTTTTTTGGGCCCCGCGGGTGCAAAGGTCAACGCAACTGGCATAATCCGGTTTCGCTGTTCCTTCCATAATACCCGCTATTTCGTGAAATTGGCGGCGGACTTCAGTCACTATATTTTGCGCTGCCTTACCCACAGCCTGCATGGTCATGGCAGAGAACAGGAAAGTCATCCCCGCACCTACGAAGAGCCCTATGAGTACAGGCGGGTTCATAATGCTGAAATCCGCCATTAAACTTTCTAGCGGCACATTAAGCCGCTGCCCGATTTCATCGGCATACGCCACAATCATGGCAAGCGCGGCAAGAGACGCCGACCCGATGGCAAACCCTTTTCCTGTCGCCGCTGTAGTGTTTCCAAGTGAATCAAGGGCATCGGTACGCTTACGGACTTCGCTTGGCAAACCCGACATTTCCGCAATACCTCCGGCATTGTCCGCCACGGGGCCGTAGGCGTCGGTGGTAAGGGTTATGGCAAGCGTCGCAAGCATACCCACGCCGGATATGGCTACGCCGTATATCCCTGCCTGGAAGTCGCCCGCGCCGCCTGCGACAATGAAGCTTACAAGCACAGATACGCCGATGATAATAACGGGAACAATAGACGAAAACATACCCAGCGCCAATCCGCCTATGACGAGGGGCCCCGTACCGCTGACGGCGGAATCGGCAAGATTTTTCGTTGGCTCATAGTGATCGGAAGTGAAATATTCCGTAAAATATCCAATGAGAACGCCGGCAACAAGACCGGAGACAATAGCTCCGTAAACGCCTAAGCTGCCTGCTCCAAGTACGAAGCGAATAATGGGAAAAGATGCGACCAGCACAATACCGGCTGCGATGTAGACCCCTCTCCGCAAAGCGGCGAGCAGCGTCTTTTGTGACGCGTCTTCTTTAACCCGGACAAAGAATGTGCCTATAAAAGAAGCCACTGTTCCCATTGCGGCTATAAGGAGCGGCAGGACAACACCGTTAAAACCGTGTCCGGCCGCTACGCCTAACGCCATTGTCGAAAGAATAGTAGCGACAAAAGACTCGAAAAGGTCTGCGCCAAGTCCGCCGATGTCTCCGACGTTGTCCCCAACGTTATCGGCGATAACAGCCGGATTGCGGGGGTCGTCCTCGGGTATCCCGGCCTCAACCTTACCTACCAGATCTGCGCCTACGTCGGCCGCTTTTGTGAAGATACCGCCGCCTACGCGGGCGAACAAAGCCTGCGTGGACGAGCCCATGCCGAAAGTAAGCATCGCCGAAGTAATTGCCGATATCATTACTTCGGGTTGATCCGCAAGATGCGCCAGGAACACAAATCGCAGCAGCAAATACCAAACAGCAATATCGAAAACTACAATACCGGCAACGACAAAGCCCATGACCGAGCCGGACGTAAACGCTACGCGCAAGCCCCTGTTAAGGCTTGTCGATGCAGCATGTGCCGTCCGGGCGTTAGCGTAAGTAGCGATTTTCATACCGATAAACCCGGAAATGCCGGAAAAGAATCCGCCGGTCAGAAAGGCGAAAGGAGCAAATGGGTTAAGAAGCCCAGTTAACGCCAACCCCCCCATGATTACGAACATACAAGCAAAAAATATGCCTGCGCCTGCGTATTGCCGCTTGAAAAACGCATTTGCGCCGCTGCGGATTACCGATGATATTTCCCGCATTTTTTCGTTGCCTTCTTCGAACTTGAAAAGCCTGCGCGACTGTAAAAACGCAAAGGCTAAAGATAACACCCCCACAATCAAAACCAAGGCAAGCATGCCGCTTTCAAGACTTAACATAAAACTCCTCCATACTTACAAATTTATAATGGCATAGCAACGCTATTACGATATGATTTATTCACCTCGCTTATTGCTTGATTCAATTATGATTTATCAGCGTAAGTCACCTAAAAACATAGCACGATAAGACTAATGCCGCAAAAACGATGGATACTATTGGGCTGAATTTAAGAAGCATACTAATGGATTGGCCGTATTTATCCTTAAATGGATCGTTTATAGCGTCATCCGCATAGCCCTCGAGATCATCGCTGTTATGATTGCCTGCTTCCATATATTGATTAGTGTCGGTAAAAATGGCGCCTGAGTTTGCGACAATCACCATCATGAAACCGCCTACTGTATAAATAGTGCAGCCTATCAACAAGCCGACAACATCATTTGGCCCAAAAATCAATCCGATGATAATCGGTAAAGCTATCGCAAACATTGCGGATAGAATAATCCTACGCAGCATTGAACGGGTAGATAATACGTTATCAGCCTCGGCAGAGCCTTCAACTAATTCCTTTATCTCGCGGAAATGGCGGCGCATTTCTATTATGGCAAACGGGGCTTCCCGTCCTATAGGTTTCATCATCGAATTAAAAAAGAAAGGAAGCTTAAATCTAAATCAAAACATCCCCAATACTGATTTGGGCACATTAGATGCGGGTGCCTCAGTCCATAGCGATTCCTATGTAATAACATATCCCCCTTGTTTTTGTATATTTTCCCAATTGGACAAAAACATAAAAAGGGCAGGGAAGCTATGCAGCTTCCCCACCCTAAAAGCTAAAAACTCGCACAGTTGCCTGCCGACCGAAAATAGTTATTTATTGTGTTAATAATGGTACTATAACATATAACGGCAATAAAGTCAATTTTCACCTTACCTGTTGAAAGCTGATTTGCTTTCAATACGAATCATTAAATTTGAGGATTCATTACTCCTCAAATTTGGGGCAATATATAATCTTATAACTTTGACTTTTCAACATTCCGGTCATTAACCTCTGAAATAACTCCACGCCTTAATATATTGTAGGCATCTTCCTTATCACAACACAATATACGGTATGGTTTTCTTGCTTCGATTGATGGATCGATTCGATAAGACAGAAATCCAAACTGCTATTTTTCGCTTAAACAAAAGGCAAATCCGAACCCCTCGCCTACAAGAAAAATCTGTCGGGATTGGTTCGGATTATCTGCGCTTGGCACGCCAGCCCGAACCAAATACGAATTTTGGAATCACGATTTTGCCGTATGGGCTTGCGCTTACAGCGAAACTGTAATTTTCCCCGATTCTTCATCCGACTTGTCCGCATCTGCGAAGCCATCGCTTTGGCAAACAAAACGATGGCTACACCTAAGTCCGTGATATTTATGATTTCTGTTCCTTACGCTTTTATGAGTTCCGCAATTGTACCAATAGAGCTTTCTTCAAACGTAACCTGGCGTTCTTTTGTAAAATCACCCCCTCCGCTTTCAAGCCGGCGCAGGAATATGGCAGTGTAAGAAGGGTAAAAGCAATATTGTGTACAAAATGTGATATGAGGCAAGAAATAGAGAGGTTTTTCGAGGCGCCCTTAAGTTAAGCTTTTAGCACAATGTTGTATTTTTCCTCCAATATCCTTAAGAACAGTGTTTCAACATCTGTAATTTCATCAGCAGTCAATGTACGTGATATCGCATTGTAATCCACTTTCAAAAGGACAGAGGAATACCCCTTTGTCACGCCCGATCCAAAATACACATCTATAGGATTAACGCTAATGACTAACTCACTGGCACCATAAATAGCATCCTTGTAATCACAGAAATGCGTTCTATCTTTAACTAGAAGATTGTATTCTCGCGAAATGTTTGGAAACGCACTCTCGTATTGAATGCATTTCTTAAATGATTTCATTTCGTCGCAGCAAAATTCAACGAAAAACATATCATCTTTCGCCAGTTTCCCATTTTCAAAATTCCTCAAAACTTTTTTTGAAATTTTTCCAACAGATCCAATTATTTTATTATTCAATAGAATTTCGGCGCAATATCCGTTTTCTAAAAATCCGACGTTGCTTGAGTTTCGAATAGAAACAGGCATATTAAATTCATCAAACAGGCTTTTAGCCATTGAAACAGCGTCATAAATGTTATATTTAACACTGGTATTCCGCCCAAACCCTTTTTGATGTTTATTGCCATATAACAGCACCGCAAACATATTCTTTTCATAGTAACGAATATCATGACCTGATTGCCGATAGAAGCATTTTCCGATTTCAAATATCTTTATGTCGCCCTTACCGACAGACAGGTTGTTTATAGCGGTGGTTATTAAATTATAAGACAGAGTCGGCCTCATCAACTCGTATAGATTGCTCAATGGATTGAGAATACGCACATCGCCGTAAAAAGGACACCCTTTTTCCAAGCAAAGCTTTTCCATTGAATCTGCATGTATAAATCCGTAATTAAGAACTTCTATAAAGCCGTAACCGACCATGATATCACGTAATATATTTGCATTTTTGTGGATACGGTTCTCCTGGTATGGGGCATACAATGTAATTGGCTGAGGAACAATATTATGATATCCATAGATTCGGCCGACCTCTTCAATTAAATCGACATCGAATTCAATATCAAGACGGAACGAGGGAATCTCAACATGAAGCAACTCATCGTTTTGTTTTTCGACTTTGAAGTAGCACTGTTCCAGCATGCTGCCGATTTCATCCATGGTCAGCCTGCTGCCAAGAATCGTATTTGTCCGAGATACGGAAAGGTCAATCACCTGCGCTTTATATTCCCTGTCGCAATAACGAAAAGCACTTTTTCTTATGTTTCCGCCACATACATCTAAAATCAATTTCACTATCATATTTAAGCCTAATTCGCTTAATTCTGTATCTACACCGCGTTCAAAACGATATGAAGCCATTGTAGAAATACGGAGCTGTTTAGAAACAGTGCGTGTGACAATTTGATTGAAATTGGCCGATTCAATTATTATATCCGTCGTTTCTGCAGAAACCTCTGCTTTTCGGCTGCCAATGATCCCAGCTAAGCAGAGAGGAGCCTTATCGTCTGAAATAAGCAAGCTTCCTTTCGGTAATTGCAGCAAGGAATCATTCAATGAAGTAAAGATTACTGATTCAATGGTGTTTTGGATAACTATGTCGCCCTCGATTTTATTGACATCGAAAACGTGTGTTGGCTGCCCAAGAAGTAATAAAACATAATTGCTAATATCAACGATAGCGTTAACATGCGCAACACCAAGCATTTTTAAATAATTTAAAATGTAATCGGGAGTAGCGGCAGTATTGTCTATATCATTGATTTCCACACCATAATACCGGTGCACATCGGATGATTGCACACAAATTCTACGGGATAATACATCGCTGTTACTGAAATCCAAACCCATATCAATAAAATAATTTTTCGGCGGTAAAACGTTCCCTGATGCTCTTTTGGAAATATAGAGCTCCCTTAACACACCCGAAACACTTAACATATCCGGCCGGTTTGCCTTAACCTCAATTTCAATCAATTGATCGTCATCAATATTTTCGATTGAAGCAATTTCAAAACCCTGCTGTCCAAACCATTCTAACATTTCCTCATAAGAAATATGAATTTCACTTTCGGAACATAACCATTTAAATGGAAATTTAAACATGTCGACACCTCTAAATTAAAGTTGCTCCCAAAGGGCAATTTCATTTTCAAAAAGCTTGCGCATCTCTGCAATCTTATAATATAACATTGGAAATTTGTTCAATCCCCATCCAAAAGCAAAACCGGTTGTGCTGCGGGGATATCCTACTGCTTCAAAAACATTGGGGTGTACCATTCCAGCTCCTCCCACACGCATCCAACCAGTGCCCTTGCAAGATCGGCAACCTTTACCCGCACACATTATGCAGCTCATATCCATAGCGGCGCTTGGCTCAGTGTATGGATAATAAGAAGGAGGAAACCTGATTTGATATTCTTCTCCAAAAATTCGCTTAACGCTTTCGATAACAGCCCATTTTAAATTCGCCAAGTTTATACCGTCTCCAACAACCAAACCCTCAACTTGATAAAAACAGGGAGTATGTTGCGGGTCGATTTCATCAGTCCGGTAAACAACACCCGGCGAAATAATCATAAAAGGCGGTTTGTTTTCCAGCATATATCGCACCTGTACGCAAGAGGTGTGAGAACGAAGAAGGATATTTTCGTTGACCTTTTCGGGATCGTATTCGAGATAAAAGGTATCCTGCATATCGCGCGCAGGATGATAGTAAGGCATATTTAACATTTCATAATTATGCCTGTCGCTTTCAATTTCCGGACCGTATACGATAGAGAAGCCCATTTCCTTATAAACATCCTCAAGCATTTTTCCTACGCGAATAAGAGGATGAACCTTACCCCGGACATATTCTGCCGAAGCAATTGAAAGGTCGGCCTGGACTTCGCTCTCAACCTGTTCTTGCAGCTTAATTTTAATCTCAGCTATTTTAGCCTCAAATAGATTTTTAAACCGGTTGATTTTCTGGCCGGCTTCTTGTTTGTCTTTAGCAGATAAGTCTTTCATTTCAGCAAATAATATTTTTATTATTTTACGAAATGAACTTTCAAATATTTTTAATTCATCTAACACTTTAACATTTGCAAGTTCCTGCTCAAGCATTTGATGTTTTTCTTCCAATTTAATATGATTCAACGAATACACAACCTTTCATTTCGGAATGTTAATTTAGGGCGCCTCGAAAACCCCCTCTGTTTCATATTTAGGATACATTCCTTTTCCCTTCAGCTCTAATACCGGAGCATTAAAATTTGCGTATACTTTTACGGGGTTGTTACAAGAACTGCTTTAATGCGGCGTACCCCGGCGGAGGAGCTGCCTTCCTGGGCAATTTTAAACGCAACTAAATCCTTTGTATTAACAACATGGGGGCCTCCACAGATCTCTTTTGAAAATCCATCAATTGTATATACCTTAACACATTCCCCATATTTATTGGAGAAGAAGCCGAGGGCTCCTTGCTTAGTTGCTTCATCAACAGTCATTTCTTCGCATATGACATCAATTCCACCAGATATTGCATCGTTTACAATACCTTCCACTTCTTTCAATTCATCATTGGTTACCTTCCTGTCAAATGAAAAATCAAAACGAAGCCTTTGCGGATTTATATTGCTTCCACGTTGAACAACGGAATCCCCAAGAACTTTACGTAATGCAGCGTGCAATAAATGAGTAGCTGTATGAAGCTTAGTAGTTTCTTCACTGCTATCTGCAAGTCCCCCCTTGAATTTTTGCGCCGCACCAATACGTGATTTTTCCTGATGTTCGGCAAATAGTTTTTTAAAGCCGTCTAAATCAACTTCTATGCCTCTCTCTTTCGCCAATTCTTCTGTAAACTCTACGGGAAAACCAAATGTATCATAAAGCCTGAAAGCATCCTCGGCACATAGTTTCCTATCGCTTCCAACCCTGTCAAGATGCTTTTTTGCAATTTTCAATCCTTGAACCAAGGTGCGGCTGAAAATTTCTTCTTCATGATTAAATTGGTGTATGATAAAGTCGTTATTGCGTTTCAATTCAGGATAAACATCGCAATATTTATCAATGATAACTTGTGCCGCCATACTCATGGTTTTTGGCGGCGCATTCATTTGTGATAAATATCTGTAAACACGCCTTATGAGTCTCCTGATAATATATCCTTGATCTACATTTGAAGGAGCTACCGCTTTGTCATCGCCAAGAAGAAATGTAGATGCCCTGAGATGATCTGAAATTATCCTATATTGATGGAATGTTTCGTTTTCATATTTAATTCCGGTAAGCTCCTCGACTTTTTGAACAATCGGTAAAAACAGCTCCGTATCAAAAACGCTGGGCGCATTGTTCATAATCGCTAAAACGCGCTCAAGGCCTAGTCCCGTATCAACATTCTTGATTAACATTTTATGGTATGTCCCGTTTATATCTTTGTTATATTCCATAAAAACGTTATTCCATATCTCAATATACTTCCCACAGCTACATGCAGGCTCACATTGAGGTGAGCATTTTTCATTGCCTGTATCATAAAATATTTCGGTATCGGGGCCGCAAGGTCCTGTTTGTCCGGCAGGCCCCCACCAGTTTTCTTTTTTTCCATAATAAAATATATGATTTTCAGGATACCCTAAGCTTTTCCATACCCCGGCGCTTTCATCATCGCGCGGAGCTGAATCATCCCCGGAAAAAACAGTTATAAAAATTTTTTCTTGCGGGATTTTAAGTGCAGCCGTCAAGAACTCATGACTCATAAGAATCGATTCATTTTTAAAATAATCGCCTAAAGACCAGTTGCCCATCATCTCAAAGAACGTCAAGTGACTGGTATCGCCAACTTCATCAATGTCACCAGTTCGCAGGCATTTTTGAAAATTAACAAGTCGATTTCCAAGCGGGTGCTTTTCTCCAAGCAGGAAAGGAACAAGTGGATGCATACCCGCAGTGGTAAACAGTACACTCGGATCATTCTCAGGTATTAGCGAAGATGTAGCCAGCTCTTTGTGGTTTCGTTCAACAAAGAAATTTATATAGAGATTTCTTAACTCATGGGCAGTCATATTTTATTCTCCTTAAAAAATAATTTTAAGTCATTTTCTCTACTTTTAGTCTCAATAGCGCCGTATGCTTGGCGTGAAACACCAAGTCTGCTTGCTAAATCCTGCTGCGAAATTCCTGCTTTTGCGCGCAAAGACTTTAAGGGTGCCTCGAAAAAACTGTCCAAGCCCTGCAAAATGTGATATAATGTGACAAATAGAACGCAGACGAGCTGTTTATCTTATCATTATGCAACATGCAGTATATTTTGTCAATATGCCGGTATCAGCGTTTTTACACAGGCTGACTTATCAGGTACACTATATATAATCTGCAAATTCTGTGCATAAAAATGATTCGTCAAATTCAATTTCTGATATTCCGCAATAAGGTAAATGGGGTGCGGCAACAAATTGACGTATAACAACGCAGTGAGTCACTACAATTATTTTTTTGTACCCTTTATAACGTAAAAGCGTTGCTTTCGCGCGGTTAAATACGTTTTCGAGGTTTTCAAACGTCATCTCACTATTATCCGAGCACACGCCTTTGTTAGCTATACATAATTTTGCCGCTTTTAATGCTTCTTCTTCAGATGAATACTGAAAAGACAAATCTGGCATCCATTCATGTAAATCCAGTTCGACTTTTATATTTAGTCCCCTATTTTTAGATATAATAGCTGCTGTTTGCAGGGCGCGCGTATACGGCGAAGAAACAATTATTTCAGCATTATCCAATCTATTGTCAAATGAAACATGTTCAGCAATTTGTATGCCATTTTCGGTCAGTTGGGCTAAATCATTCCCATGTCCGATATATTTTTTAGCATTAACAAATGAATAATCAGGCTCACTGTGTCTTATGAAAACTATTTTTTGCATATTGTATTATCCTCTCCTGAAAATATAAATTAGGCTTCTCTATGAGTTAATGCATAGATTATGGCGGGAACGCGGCAGCTATTAACAGGAAGTACGGAGGTGGCGTCAAATGTCTAACGAGCATTTCGGGCACATCCCCGGCATAGGGAATCTTCCGGCTGATTCAGGCTTTATCCGGCTGGCCGGATGCAGCGACGGCATATTCAAGTCCGGTCAAAACGGGGTGAATTCCATCTTGTCTACCGGCGATGGAAAAGTGGAGTTCATTGTCTTTGAAGGCAAAGCACTGGCTTATGTCAAGTCGGAAATGGCAGCCGCAGCTTACTACCCTGTCCCGTCCGTAAAGCTTGAAAGGCCGGTAAAGGCAGTTCTCATGGATCTTGACGGTACAAGCGTGAGAAGCGAGGAATTTTGGATTTGGATTATACAAATGACAACAGCCAGCCTGCTGGATAATCCAAAATTCGAGTTGGAAGATGCGGACTTGCCCTATACTTCCGGGCACAGCGTCTCGGAGCATTTGAGTTACTGCATACATAAATATGCCCCCGGCAAAACGGTAGAAGAGGCGCGCGCCCACTATTTTGAACATACCCACAGGGAAATGAAAGAAATCATGGAAGGCCGGGGCCGCAAAGGCGCGTTTACTCCTACAGATGGATTAAAAGAATTTTTGCTGGAGCTTAAATCCCTTGGTATAAAAATCGGGCTGGTAACCTCCGGGCTTTATGAAAAGGCATGGCCTGTGATTTTGTCGGCGTTCCGTACATTGGATATGGGCGACCCAAAGGATTTTTACGACACTGTTATCACGGCAGGCTACCCCTTGCGAAAAGGCGAAGCCGGAACCCTCGGCGAGCTTACGCCAAAGCCCCACCCGTGGCTGTATGCGGAAGCATGCAGGGTCGGCCTGGGAATCGGGCCTGATGAAAGAAACCATGTCCTCGGCATTGAGGACAGCGGCGCGGGAATCTGCTCGATCAGGCTTGCCGGGTACACCGCTGTAGGAATTTCAGGCGGAAATATCGCCGAAAGCGGAACGATGGGGCTATGCAATTATTATTGTGACAGCTTCAATGAAATAATGAAAATAATTGCGGCGACGCCAAAATGCCCGGATGGGAAGCGAAATATACAGGCAAGGCCCTGAGTTGGAGCGGCACGCTTTCCAAGGCTTTATTTATGTTTTGAATTATAAGCAATTGCGATGTGTTTGTCAACGAAAAGGCTTGGCGTAAGGCGGCGAAATACAGGATGTCTAGATCAGTGTATTTCTCCATTGGCTGTCCGGGCGTCCAGTCCTCTTGGTATGCATATTTTTGTACAGTCTGAAAACTTAAACCTGTTTGGCCGGAGACTGCTCGAAAGGATTTCCCTTCCTCCCCCCATAAATGCTTTATGTACTGTTTTTGAAAGTAAATACCAGCTTCAATAAAAATATGGGCGCCTCGAAAAACCTATCCAAATCTTACAAAATGTGATATAATGTAAGAAATAGGGAGTTTTTTCGAGGTACCCTTAAGTTAGACATGAAGCATGACATAATTAAAAAAACATAACTAAGGGATGATAGTGACATGAGATATCCGAAGTTTTTGTCGCAAAGTGATACGATTGGTGTAGTTGCCCCGTCATATAGCAGTATTAACACGCCTTATTTTGAGGCTTTTCAGAGTGCCCTTTTGAATTTTCAAAGCCTTGGGTACAAAGTAATAGTCGGAGAGTGTTGTAACAGATGCGACGGGACAGGCATTAGCTCCTTACCTGATATTTGTGGGCGGGAATTAACAGAGTTTTATTGCTTAGAAGATAGCGATGTTTTAATATCCAATGCCGGCGGCGAGCTAATGTGTTCAATTTTAGATTATATTGATTTTGAGAAAATACGTGCTTCGACCCCTAAGTGGTTTATGGGCTTTTCCGATAATACGAACTTTACTTTTCTTCTAACAACTTTATGTGATGTCGCTTCGATTTACGGGCCTGGCTTTGGTGCCTTTGGCATGAAACCTTGGCATGCCGCGATAAATGATGCGCTTGCTTTGTTGCGCGGTAGAAAGCTAACGATGAGAGGTTATGAATACTTTCAAGCCGGAAATACGTTGCAGTCGCCCCCTTTATTACAGCCTTATCAAGATACGCAACAAAAAATCCTTCACAGTTTCCCTTTTGCCAACATGTCTTTCAATGGGCGATTAATAGGCGGGTGTCTGGACAGCCTGGTTAGACTCGCAGGAACATGCTTTGATAAAGTAAGTGAATTCACACATCGTCATCAAGAAGACGGAATCGTGTGGTTTATGGAAAACCATTCTCTTAATACGTGGTCTGTATTTAGGGCGCTTTGGCAACTGGACCATGCGGGTTGGTTTGAGAATGTAAGCGGTTTTCTTTTTGGAAGATCTGCCTGCATTGAATCCGGGAGCAATGGGTTGGATCAGTATGGTGCTGTTGTTAAAGCCTTAAAAAAATATAACGTCCCGATTGTTATGGATGTTGATTTTGGCCATGTACCTCCTGCCATGCCATTAATTTGCGGGAGCCTTGCAGACATCACTGTTAAAGGAAATGAAATCGAAATTGATATGCAGCTAAAATAATGAGCCTGCAGCCAATTTGTGAATCAGGAGGGTTTTGTCATGGCCTTTGCCTCTAACTATATAAATAACGATTCATTGAAAGGATTAAATGAACAGGAACGTATTACGCAGAATGTTAAGCATAACAGAGGCATCGATGCCCTCGACCAAAGGCTTGCCGTTGCGGAACGCCATATATATTCACACGGCTTGCAATATATTTGCGGCCAAATCAATTACTATTTAACTAATATAATGATTCGGGAATATTATTCAAATAAAGAACGGTACGACGCCTTGAACGCGGAAGGGAAAGAAGTAATTGATTATTTGCGTAGCGATGAATTTTATAGGGATATTCTGCATTTCCGTATCTTCCCGCTTGATTCGCATATGAAAGACTTTTTTTCTGAGTGTTCCTCCCCGCCTCCGCGGCCGGCCGCCCTCGCGCACGGCTATTCAGGCATCGATATTCCTGATTGTGCGGTGATGCGTGCGCAAGACGGCTGTCATTATGCCGTTCTTGAAGGCCGCAAGGTATTTCTCCAAGGGGATGAGACACAAGCACAAACCTATTGGCGTGAAATAACAATAGAGCAGTTAAAAGATCACCCGCATTGCTATCTTGAGGAAGACGGCGGCTTTAATATCAAAAAATGTGATATAGTTGCGGATATCGGCGCCGCTGAAGGATTCTTTTGTATACCGCATATTGATAAAATTAAACACGCGTACATTTTTGAAGCCAATGATACATGGTTTGAGCTGCTTAAAAAAACATACGAGCCTTTTATGGACAAAGTAACATTGGTCAAGGGGTTTGTAGGCGACGGAAAAGAAGACATCTCTCTGGACGAATATTTTAAGGACAAAGAAAAGCCCACGTTTTTCAAGATAGACGTTGAAGGCACGGAAGGCTCTGTTCTGAGAAGCATGGGGGGTATGTTAAAAAATCCGAAACTTCCTTTGCGTATAGCGGTATGCACATATCACCGCCAAGAGGACGCCACATATATTGAGACGTTGCTCGGGGACTCCTTTGAAAAGCATTATTCCAAATCATACTACTGGCATATGCCATGTCCGGTACCGCCGTTTTTACGCCGCGGGATAATGCGGGCGACAAAAATATTAGGTTGAGCGAGGGGCATTGCGGCATAAAACAAAACCGGCAAAATTAAAAAGATTATCAACAGCCCGCCATCATTTTAAGAAAACCATCTCACTGGACACCGCTGGTGTGACTGACTAAACAAGGAGCTAATTATTATGAAAACATGGAAAAAGATCGCTGCCATTATTTTGCTGGTAACAATGATGCTGTCCGTTTTCACTTCTTGTAAAAAAGTCCCTGATTCCGATTTAACGAAAATCGTTGTTCAGACCAGTTGGAATCTTTGCGCGGAATTTGCCCCTATTACCGCCGCTATCCTTAATGGATACTACAAAGATGAAGGCATCGAGGTTGAGTTGCGGGAAGGCGGCGTACAAGGTCTTAATTTTTTAGAGGGAACAGTGCTATTGTCGCAGGACAATAGTATTGATATCGCGATTGCGAACGATATGTTTGCTCAAATTCTCGCAAAGGATCAAGGAGATTTTTACGTTAAAACAATAGGCGCTTTATGGCAAATCAATCCTATGGGTTTACTTGTCAGAACAGACTCCGGTATAAAAGATTTTTCCGATATAAAAAATCATCCGGGTTTTAAAATAGGGCTTGCCGGGGACGATTGGACAATACGTGCGTTGGCTGATTATATCGGCGTTGAAATTTCTCATTTTAATCATATCATCGTAGGTAACGATGCGGCCGCTTTTTTATCCGGCCAGGTAGACGGTTTGGTATGCTTTTGGACAACACAGGTTTATCAAGTTGAAAAGGCCGGCATTGATTATCAATTTATTCCGCTTTCCAATATAGAGGGGTACAGCAATCCAAGCTTGGTTTTTCAAGCAAGAGAAGATACGATTAACGAAAACCCCGAAATAATAGAAAGATTTCTTAGAGCTACTATCAGAGGGATTACATATTGTATTGAAAATCCCGATGCAGCCGCTGAAACTGTTATTAATAAACAATTTGGAACAGAGGACTTGGATTTAGAACACGAAAAATGGATGCTAAACAAAGCCCTTGGGATGAAGCTGTTTGATTTTATACCGGACAGGACTCAGTACTTAAACATTGATACGAATCAGGTTCGTAATTATTTAGAGTTTTTATTCGATTATGGCGCAGTAAAAAACAGGATATCGATTGATGAAGTAATTGATTTTACTTTTATTGATAAATTATATTAAACCTAAATTAAATGCGCCCCAATCAACAAGTTTAAGGAGGCTGGTTATTTGATTGCGAGACAGTTTGTCGAGCTGCCAGGGGAAGTTTTTTTAGAAGTTAAAGCTGTTGCAGCACATTTTATGATAAGTAAGAAAATAAAAGTTTCTGTTTTTGAAGACATTTCTTTTTCAATAAACAAAGGGGAAACCATTGCAATTATTGGCCCGTCCGGTTGCGGAAAAAGCAGCTTAATAAAAATGATACTAGGGATAGTGAAGCCAACTGCAGGTTCCATTTTATTTAATAATAAGTTTATTTCTTCCGAAGATAATTTGAAAATAGGGTATATGGATCAAGAATCACTCTTACTGCCAAACCTCAATGTAATGGGAAATGTTGTTTTGCCTTTGAGGCTATTAAAAGACCAAGAGATCATGTGGGAACGTGTAGAAAATGCTATAAAATTAGTTAATTTGGAAGGTTTTGCTTCTGCATATCCTTTCCAATTATCTGGCGGAATGAAACAGCGGGTTTCATTAGCGAGAGCATTGGCCTTACAGCCAAGCCTGCTCTGTTTAGATGAGCCGTTTTCGTCAGTTGATGAAATATTGCGGGAAACTTTAATGAAAGAGTTATATAGTATCAAATCCCAGTTAAAGCAAACTATAATTTTTGTAACACATAACATCTTTGAGGCTGTTTATCTTTCAGATAAAATTTTAGTATTATCGGAAAAACCATCAAAAATATTACGCGTTTTTGATATTTCCTTCTGTAAAGAAGAAATACTAAACGATAAATATAAATATTATGACGTTGTTTCTGAAATTAAAGATGTTGTTGTCGCAAGACCAAGAATGGAAGTAGTTAAAGTTTGAATAAATTCAAACTTCCGATTTAAAGCGCGAGCGGCTCCCGCTTGCGCGAAACCGCCGCTCATGCGCAATATGACCATTCCTTATGATTGGTCTGAATGGTGACACATAATTTGAGTTAATAAGCAAAGGCATGTGCCTGACTAAATGCGTGTCCGTGGGTGCAGGTTCAGCCTGCCGGTTGTTTTGTGTCTGAGCGCCTCAAAAGGAATGGTCATAAATATGAAAAAAATATTTAATTTGATATATAGAGTGGTAGTGCCTTTACTGCTCATCATACTTATTGTAGTTATATGGCAAATAGCAACTGATAGGGTTAATGAAGTTCGTGCCGAAAACAGGCAAACATCGCTGGAGTTTTTTTTCCCATCCCCCAGAAATATATTCAACTCATTTATTGATAATTTTTCTAATATACAAAGTTCTATCGGGAACACTTTAGTAAAGTCTTTTGTAGGCTTTATTATCGGAGTTTTTCTCGCTATTGCGATTGCAATGCTCTATTACATTTTTCCTCGCTTAAGAAATGCTACTATACCCGTTGCGTATGCCATAAATTCCTTTCCAATAACCGGGTTGATCCCGATAATTGTATTAACTTTTGGACAGGGAACTTTTTTATCAGTTGTTATTGTATCTATTTTAATATGTTACTTCCCAATGCTAATCACAATAGACGGGGCTTTCAAAAATATAGATCAAAGGTACGTTGAATTTCTAAGAATATATAAAGCGAATCGCTTACAAATATTAAAATATGCAAATATTCCGTTAACCCTTCCTAATTTTTTTGTCTCACTGCGTATGTCAATACCCGCTAGTATTATCGGAGCTATACTTGGTGAATGGATGGGGTCAGGAAAGGGGATAGGCAGGTTGATGGTGCTATCTGTCTATCGTATGGAAGCCGGATTGCTATACGCTTGCATGGTTGAGATTGCTCTAATATGCGCGGTACTCACTCTGTTAGTTGAATTATTGGGAAGGAAAGTGGTGTTCTGGAATAAATCGTCATAGTATGTTAAGCGTGAGGTGATAAAGAACCTAGGGCCTGCTGAACGGTACAAAGAACACCGCTAAAGCATTGCCTGAATACTATCATTTTTGCGTGGATTGTGATATACTATCTCCAAGCGTTTTGAGCCGGAAGTGGCATCGCTACGCCGAGAGTCTGGGCGGCGGCTATTATCGAAATGTATCAAATAGTATCCGATGCCTTAGTTCCATATATGTGCGGCAGCATAATCGAGTAGAGAGGGGTCATTGATTTTGGAAAAATCTGTTTTCTATTTTCAAGATATTGTTTTAACGCTCCAGAGATACTGGGGAAAACAAGGTTGTCTTTTGGGATACCCTTATGACATAGAGAAGGGCGCGGGTACAATGAATCCGAATACTTTCCTTAGAACATTGGGCCCGGAGCCTTGGAATATAGCATATGTTGAGCCGGGACGCAGACCGAAGGACGGAAGATATGGCGACAATCCTAACCGCCTGTATCAACACCATCAATTTCAAGTAATCATGAAGCCAAGCCCTGATAATATCATCGACTTATATCTGGACAGCTTGCACGAACTGGGAATCGCCCCCCGAAAACATGATATACGTTTTGTGGAAGACAATTGGGAATCTCCTACCCTTGGCGCATCAGGCCTTGGATGGGAGGTCTGGCTTGACGGGATGGAAATTACCCAGTTTACCTACTTTCAAAAAATCGGATTGTACGAGTGCCGGCCGGTACCTTCGGAGATAACCTATGGGTTAGAACGTATTGCCATGTACCTGCAGGAAACCGACGATGTATTTGAGATCAAGTGGAATGAACATATAACATATGGTGATATGTTCAAGAAGCAGGAATACGAAAACTCTAAGTTTAGCTTTGAATCTGCGAACAACGAATGGCTTTTTGAGTTGTTTGAAAAATGCGAGGGCGAATCGGAACGGCTGATTAACGAAGGCTTGGTTATTCCCGCATATGACTACGTGTTGAAATGCTCCCACAGCTTCAATGTCCTGGACGCAAGCGGAGCGATCAGCGTGACCGAACGCGCCCGCTTCATCGGACGAATTCGCGCTCTTGCCCATCGTATCGCGGAGTTGTATTTAGCGCAGCGAGAGGAAGCGGGATATCCTTTTTCCCAGATTGGAGGAACCTATTAATGAACACGTATTTGCTTGAAATCGGGGCGGAAGAACTGCCGGCGAAACAGATAACAAGGGTAATGAGCGGCTTTAAGACTTATATAGCCGCTGAACTCAAAAAAGAAAAGCTGATATACAGCAATTTGCACGTGTGGTCAACGCCGCGCAGAATCGCTGTGTATATTGAAGGCATCGCCGACCGGTTTGCCGACGAACAAGTTATTGTTTTCGGCCCCAATGTCACGATTGCCTACAAGGATAATGTACCGACACAGGCATTGCTTGGTTTTTTAAAGAAGAATGACGCTAAAATAGAAGACGTCGTTGTCGCGGCAAAAGGGAAAAACGATGTGGTGGCGCTTAATACTGTCGTCAAGGGAGTTGAATCCAAGGCAGTCATTTCACGCCTTGCTTCCGGTTGGGTAACCGGCGCCGCGTTTGATAAGTCCATGCGCTGGCGCGACTATAATATACAGTTTTCGCGACCGATTCGCTGGATTGTGTCGCTTTACAATTCCGAGCATCTGCCGGTATCAATCGAAGGCCTGCAATCCGATGTATACACCTGCGGTCACAGGACATTGGCAAACAGTAAATTCAAAATCCCCGAAGCGCAAGCGTACCTCAGCGTTATGGATGAGGCCAGGGTAATGGTTAAGCCCAACGTGCGCAGGGAAAGCATACTCAGGCAAATCTCGAATTTGGAAAGCCGTTATTCCGTTATAGCCGGAAAGGACGAGCTTCTTTTGGATGAGATCATAAACCTCGTGGAGTACCCCACCGTCTTTGCGGCACATTTTGATAAAGGGTTTTTATCTTTGCCGATTCCGGTCATCACAACGCCGATGAAAGAACATCAAAGATACTTCCCTGCGTTTGTTTCCGAGCAGGAATTGTCAAACGTCTTTTTTGGCGTCCGCAATGGCGATGATTTTTGTTTGGATGTAGTTGCCAAGGGAAATGAAAAAGTTCTGCTTGCCCGCTTAAAGGATGCTCAATTCTTCTATGCCGAAGATGGCAAGAGGCGGCTTGAGGATTTTATTGATGGCCTTAAGACCGTTGTTTATCAAGTGAAACTCGGGACGATTTATGAAAAGCTTGAACGTATTAACACGCTTTCCGGATATATCGCGGATATGGTCGGCTTAAGTGAAGAACAGCGGTCGCACCTTCATCGGGCTGTTTACCTCTCCAAGGCGGACTTGAATACCGCGATGGTAAATGAATTTGATGAACTTCAAGGAGTTATAGGAAAAATTTACGCCGAACGCGATGGTGAAAGCCCGGAGGTTTGCCGCGCGATAGAGAGCCACCATCTGCCCCGCTTTTCAGGTGATGAGACACCGTTCGATACGATAGGAAAAATAATCAGCATTGCGGATAAAATGGATTCGCTTGTAGGTTCATATGGTATCGAGGTAGCGCCCAAAGGCAGCAAAGACCCCTTTGGGCTGCGTAGGCTGATGATAAGCATTCTCACCGTTGTATTGGAGAATAAATCGGAATTTAGTCCCAACCTGGACGCAGTTATCTGCCAAAGCGCAGCGTTGACAAAGGACAGATTCACCTTGCCTGCAGAATCTGTTATTGAGCAGGTGCGTGACGCGATGCTGCAGCGCCTGCGCGGCATTATGAACGACAAAGGCTATCGTTATGACATAATTGAAGCCGGCATGGAGACATCTCTGTGTAACCTTTCGGCCTTTTTGGCGCGTTGTGATGCACTTACCGCTTACGATAAAAGCAAGCTGGAAGCTGTAACTACGAATTTGCTGAGGGCGATAAAACTTTCATCCAATGCAAAAGACGGGTTATCTGTGAACACGGCTCTTTTTGATGTGCCTGCTGAACATACCTTGTTTGAAAACGCTTTGACATCATCACAGAAAATAGACTCCCTTGTAAAAGAGCAGGATTTTCTCTCTGCCCTCGATGAACTTGAGCTGCTCGGCAATTCAATAGCAACGTTTCTCGATGATGTAATGGTTATGCACGAAATCGAAAGTATCCGTGAAAATCGGATACAGCTTATGCGTTTCTGTGCAGATGCCGCATCTAAAGTGGTGGATCTTACAAAACTTCAAATTAGCTGACATGGCATATATTTTTGAAAACCAGTTGATGTTCATTTTGTCTGCAAACTCGATTCCGGGTCAATACGGCAAAAATACGGGTTCTTTAATTATGTGTTTTTGAAACGAAAAGAGAACGTTTATGCAAAAGACTTTTGAACGTATTCGACATTTCTCAGCATGCAGCGTTACCGCAGATTATATTAGTAAGTTTATTGATTTTTATGAGTCGATAAACTATAATCGCGAACAAGAAAAGCCCGTTTCCAGCGGGTATGATAAATCTGTATATTTAATCGGGTCATCGATTAGCTCATTGAAGCCATTCCTGTTGGAAAACAATATTCCATCAAATGGAGTATTCATTGTACAGCCTGCAATTCGAACACAACAGTTAAAAAATCTTTATAGAGATGATGAATACTTTTCCGAGTGGGCTTCATTTTTCATTGCCCTTGGGACGCTGACAAATTATGATAAGCTGGATAGAATTGTTTTTGACATATATAAATATTTATTGGCCATTGGAATGAATGATTCCGATATTCTTATTAGAGTATCGTCAGATGATGACGATTTAGTTAATTCTTGTTCAAAAGTTATTCCCCGGGTAAAAACCGAAGTTAATACCCGGCCAAATCATTACTATAAACACCAATACGGTATGGATATATATGGTATTGGCGGCAGGAACATGGATATAGCATTAAAAGATTATAGAACGAAGGAATATGCGGATACCGGAACTGTTGTTGTTATTGAAAAAAACGGTGAACCAATCGCTGTGGAAGCGACATTTGGACTGAGTGCGATAATCGCCAGATTATTCGGTTGCAGGCATACAGTGCAAGCAACTCCTGTATCTGATTTTTGGGAATGCGCTGATTATGACAGCTGTAGATTTGCAGATTGCATTTCTGTGGTAACGCACCTTGAATTTGAAGGCATATACCCAAATTCTACAAAAATGCCGGGACGCTTATTAAAAAAATACATTCAAGGAGTCATTTGGTATACAAAAAAATTTGGTATTGAGCTATCACATGTGATGAATGTTTTTAATGACTATTATAATGCACAGTACAAGCCCTTTGGAAATACGAATGATGTGTTGGATAATATTGAAAAACACATTAAAAAGGTAGCGTCAAATAAACCATGAAAACAACGGGACGAAGCTGCTTTATCAGGTTCGTGAATCATTCAGGTTTAGTTCTAAAATGAACCAATATTTTTTTTATAAAATAATAACAACAAACAAAAAAGAGCAAAATGTGCCTTTCGCAATATCAGAAAATCAATAATGATATCAGCCGCACCATTTCTTTTTTTATTTTTTATTGTTTTATGCAATACAGGGTCGTTAACAAAAGTTTTCGCGGCTGCGAGCTTACCTTTGACATTCTCTTTTTGGGATTTTATTATAGCATAACAATTAAATATCAAATGCTCGCGCCGTATTTCATATAATCGTGTCAAACAATCTTTGTCGCACTTAACTTCCAATGCAAAATTACATAATTTATCAAATTCTGCTATAATATTATCAATTCTTTCTTTTATGAATATACTGGAAAGTGAATTAATGTTTCTTCTTCTATGATGATATAATTCCCGGTCGATAGCTACAACAGTTTTGCAACACGCAAGATAATCCACGTTAAAAAATCCATCTTCTCCTGTGCGCATATTTGTCGGAAATCGTATATTATACCTATCAATAATATCGCGCCTATAGAGCTTTGCCCAAGGAGGAAATAGACAAATCTGCGAATATGTACATTCAAAATCCTCAATGAGTCCTGCTATATTATATTTTTTTTGAGGCATTGCAAACACCTTTTTACTATTAAGCGTTTCTCCGATGTATGATTCCACAATTGCGCCCGATATCAACATGTCATTGTCGAGTATGTTTTCGAGCATTGTCTCAAGCATATCATCTTCAATAAAATCATCGCTATCGACAAACATGATGTATTCGCCCGAGGCGATTTCAATACCGGTATTGCGTGCCGCACCTGCCCCGCTGTTTATTTTATGTATAGTCTTAACTTTATTATATTTAAGAGCATACTTATCACAAATATCCGAACTCTTGTCTGTACTGCCATCATCAATTAAGATAAGCTCATAATCTGTATAACTTTGCCTGAGAATAGAACCAATCATTTCTTCAAGATATTTTTCACTGTTATATACTGGAACGATTACGCTGATTTTCATAAAGTGCCCACATCCATTCTTAATCACTTAACCTGGCGCACTAACCAACCAGATTCAATTTTTATCTTGCAAATCAATCAGAATTGCTTCTCCTCCCCAGCTTTGAATAATCTCACATCCGATTTCTTCACCAATCAAATTGTTCATGTTGTAATCGCTTCCTTTTGTATAAACATCCGGCTTGATTTCATTAAGAAGGTTTAAAGGGTTTATATCGTCAAAAATAACGATATAATCAACGAAGTCAAAAGCTTCTAATACAAAAGCCCGATTCATTTCCTTATGAAGAGGCTTACCTTCACCTTTTAATAGTTTTACAGAAGAATCCGAATTAATAGCAACAATTAATATATCCCCAAGCTTTTTCGATTCACGCATATAGTAAACATGTCCGCGATGAATAATATCAAAGCAGCCATTAGTAAAAACGATTTTCTTTCCATCCATTCGTTTTTTATTTATAATATTTTTTAGTTCAATCCGTGTTACAATTTTGCTTTTATATGTATAGCCCATCAATATGCTCCTTTAAAATGTTCTCAATTTTCTTAAATTTATTTTTAACTTTTCTTTTAAAAAGGAACATCTAAAAATCCGCTGAAACGTGATTTTCATTGCAGTTTAGGGCGCTTCCGACATTGAAAATCACGTTTCAGCGATGGTTTTTAGACGTTCCTTAAAGCATTATTGATAATCATCTTAGTTCCCATAATATTCTATCATAGGCCATACAACACAATCTGTGCAGCATGAATTGAGACACATCATAGGCTTAGTGTTATCTATGATGCGCTCAACGGTTCCTATGCATTTCGTTCCATAAATGCAGGAATACACTTTTCCGTCTGAATGAATAAATGCAAAGCAAGACCCCCCCACGCAATCTTGCCTTTTACCGTTGTATAACACCTTACCAGTGTCTAAAAAAATCATAAGTTTCACTAAAAAGGGGTTATCCAAGCAGTATTTTTTTATAAAATGAATGATTTCAATCTTACTTTGATTTGAAATATTATTTTCGAAAGTGCTGTTGTGATAATAGAGATCAGAAATATCAGCAAATCGAAAGCTATACTCACTATGGCACTCGTTTGCGAAATCATGAAGGCCTCTCAGTGAATTAAAAGATGAGTTATATTTGCATAGCGTCATAGATAATGATGTTACGACATTGGGATATTCAAGACATTTTCTAGCGATATTCCGAATATTATCAGAATAATCATTTCCCCGAATTTTTAAATTTTCATTTTTACCACCTTCATAGGAAATGCTAATGTAACACTTCAAAGACTCGGGTATAATATCCAGAACTCTTTTTATTTTTTCATAACAAATGCTGCCGTTTGTATTAAGAAAAATTTTTTCTAAATTGAAACTTGCAATAATAAGTTTTACGATATTCAAAATATCAGGATGTAAAAATGGCTCACCGCCTGTAATACTAACTACCTTCACTTTAGAAAAGGCCGTGTTATTACACATAGACTGCAGCTGTTCCAATGTTAACTCTGAACGATAAGACTTTCCGATATTACAATAATAGCATTGACCATTGCATCTATCAGTTATATTGATAGTAAGATTTTTTATGCCGTCATTTCCATTCCGGGCAGCCATAACCCACCTCCTCGTTGAAAATACGCGTGGGACGAACCCCCTCCCTCACAACGCAAATGAAGCAAAAGGCTTTTTTAAGGTTATATAAAATGACGAAACCGCATGATATATAAGGTCACGCCTTTAAGCGGCTTTAGGTGAATCATCAACGCCACTTGATGTTAGTGTTAACAGGCCCTAATTTAGCATTTACCAGCTTTTTCATATTCTTTTTTGTCCCAGCTTAGGAGATTGCTCCAGACAAATTCTTTTTGATATGGCTTGAAAGAGAAACACACAGGAACGTATTCCCCATATTCCTGGCATTTACTCTGATTTGTACATGGAGTGTTGTCTTCCATCTCATGATCAGAAACCTCATTTAGAATGGAATCTTCCCAAAGAAGATGTGTATCGGTAAATCGGCCTACGTAATATTTACTTGAGATTAATCCGGAACACACCCGTATTTGTCCATCCGGGTGAATTAACGCTCTTTCGCCCAATTTGACGGGACAGTATGAATAATATCCTGGTTTCATATCAAATTCCCCGCGAGTAATGAACTGCATCGGTATTCTAACCTTAATTTTAAAATCCTTTGGATCTAATTCATCTCTGACACGAACCCAGTCTTCAGGTAAATTTGCTGTATCATCACCAGTCCATGTATCCATTGGAAAACCATGTTTAAATAAAACATGGAAGTTTATAGCCTTAACCCCGAGACGTTCTGCAAAATGTATCATTTTAATAATATTTGGTTTCCCATTATCATATTCAACAAGCTTTGGATGCACACATGACGTAATTTCAACATTGACGCCGCCGGCTACAGCTTCTTTTATAGCGCTTACGCACTTATCAAAGCTGCCCTCGCCTCGCAGCGGGTCATTCATTTCTTTATTATATCCGTCAATGCTAAACGAAAGATCCCCAAGCTTCTTCAGCTCTGGAAAATTATAATATTCCACGGGGTTTTGGCCGTTGCTATCTGCGCGTAAATACTTATATCCTATCTGGTCTGCTATTTCTATCAATTTTAAGAATTTTTCCGGATTATCCTTATCGGAATCATTACAATAAAGAAATGGTTCGCCACCCATAAAAGTAACTTTGCGCGCGCCCATTTCGTAAAAATCCTCCATTAACATGACAACATGTTCAAAGGGAATTTCTTTTCTTCCCATCTGAAAAATTAAATTAGGCTTATACAAACATTGTTTGCATCTCAGTTGACAGTCATCTGTAAGGTAAAGAAATATCTGTTTTACCTTACCATTGTAATAATCGTGCAATTTTTGATCAATTATAAAATTCATTGTCCTACCTCTTTCACGAAAGATTTTTTTGTCTAGTATGAAGCCGGGATAACCGAAAACTATACTACCTTAACTTCCTCGTATAATACATCATAAAATAATTCCATAAATTTTAATCTTTTTTCGGCGATTTCCTTAGCTGATTCTGTAAACAGACGGTTAGGAATTGAACGAATCTTTAAATTAAATTCAAGGTCCGGGGTGTGCAAGGATACATCCTTGATTCTTCCATTAATATCGCTTCCAACCAGATTTGTTAAAATGTACTCATCTTGGTTGCCTTCAAATATTAACGATTGCCTATATTCACCTGCAATCATATATGATCTTGCAATTCCTACAGCTCCTAATATATCAAGCTTATCTGCATCATAGAGAATTTTCGCTTCTATTGTTTCCGGCGTTAATTTCCCCCTATAACGATGTGTTTTGATTGCATTACAGACAGCATTAATAAAGAATTCATCACATCGCAAATCCGTTAGAATCTGACTTGCCATTTCTGAACCAAGAATTGCGTGGTCAATCTGTCCGCTTGCATCCAAGTCTTCTTTGACCTTTGCTATGTCATGCAAAAGACATGCAGCTTTCAATATGTCAAAATTAATATCACCATGCGCTTTTGCAATTTCCATCCCATTTTTATACACGCGGTACACATGGCTTAAATCATGTGCAGAAGAGGATAACTCTTTGTTTACAATCATTTTGATTTCACCCAGCAATTAAATCACCTCATATTTTATTATTCTTAATCGTGCAAGTGCTTCCATTTATTTGTAATTGACAACCTTTGCGCAATTTGATTCATTTTTTCTTTATTTGGTCCATTATACTTGTCAGTTATAGAAAAAAGCCCGTCGTCAATATATGGAGGCAATGCACAGTGATTAAATAACGACATTAACAATTCAATTATTAATTCTTCATCAATCGTATCTCGTCGAATTATTATCGGTAAATGATTTACTTTTGGAAGGCAAAACCCGATTGGAGATTCTGCTGATAGCGACTGAAATGAAGAATTATCCCAAAACCCTTCATAATAAACTGTAATACAAACGTAACCGTGGCGAACACTTAAATGGGCAATTGAAGTGTCGGGTGTTATTACCAAATCAACATCATAGTGTTTTAATTTAGTAACAACATCAGATAAATCATCGGTTTTTATTAGTTCTACATTAGGATAATCTTTCACTATACCGCTGCGTTTTTTGCTTTTATCATCGAAGCCCTCGGGTATAATCACTTTTCGTTCACCAACAGATTTAACAATCCTTATAAGACATTCTGATGATAGGGATTTTTCATCCGATGAAGCATTTGGATTAAGAAAAATAGTTTTAACATCCGTTAGTTTTTTTATAGGCAATAAGCCGTTCATCATTGAATATGTAAATGGAAACACACACATACCCATGTAATCAAATATATTGTCATTCGTTAAAATGATATCTTCACAAGATAATTCTACAATACTGCAACTGCCATTGATTTTAGTCAAAAACCGATTTCTGCTTAATAAAGCATATAAACCATCACCGCCATTCATGCAAATATCAACTACATCCGTGTCATCAATATCAAGCAGATCTGGAATGATATAAATTCCAGGATCGGTATTCCTGATACATTCCATTGAATTCCAATCTTCAGACCGATATAAGGTTTTTAAATGATGATGATTCCTGGATATAATAGTTACCTGTTCGCCGGTAATATTATAAACTTCACATAAATGCCCTAGCATATAGGTGCTTAACACAGAGTCTCCAATAAAATGATAATGATCAAAATATACTACTTTATCGTAAATGAATTGCTCAATAGCAATGCGAAATCTCGCTATAAATTCGTCAGGAGAAACAGTATCAATACTGCAATTCTCATAGCGTGCTGCCATTTTCTTATAAAAGTTATCACGCTGAAATTTTCGGAGTTGTGTTCCGCGAATATGAAAAGAGACACTAAAGCCATCGAATAATATATTTTTCGAAAATGTCTCATATATAGCGAATGGGTAGCCAATGCAGAATCGGACGCTATCCGAACATAATGCATTAATTACTATATCAAACCCTGTTTTACACGTAATTAACCGGTAGGTGGAGTCATCCTTTTTCATTTCTTCAATAGTATATAGAGCCATATCTTTTAAAACAGAATAATACTCTGAATTAAGCGTATCAATCATAACTGTTTTCTGCTCGTCAGAGATATGCATTTCTGTGTTTTCTTTGGTGGCAATCTGAAACCTGCTCATGACAATCTGTTCCCCCAGCTAATATTAGGCCATACACATAGCTCTACGCAGCAAGGACACTTTTCATATTGCCCTGGAATATAAGAACCGTCATATATTCCATTCTCATAATCACCAATCAAATGATTGCTATTAATACATGGGTATACGTCTCCGTTTGGTTTAACAAGAACAAATTTTTCCCCCGCTCCACAGCACACGTTATCATCATTCATCATAAGATCAATTTTACCGGTACGAAGATACTCATATTGAATTTTCATAAAAGAATCATCGTAAGTGTAATCCTTAATAAACTGCATAACCATATTTTTTTTCTCATTTGAATGAGCCAAATCAATCGCATTATTATGAAAATAAAATTCATTATTATAAGCAAAACGAAAACTGTATGTACTTTTATATCTCACGGCAAGGTTACGGACATATTCTAAAACCTCATGCTCTGTGTTACGCGGCGTTAATGTTAATGATATATTTGTAACTATGTTTGAATTCCATTGTTTGCAAATTTCTATTGTTTTTAATGCGATCTCATAGCTGTCTATACCACGAACCTGCATATTTGTTTGCCTGTCTCCATCTATCGATACGCATAAATAAATTAAATTCGAATATTTTTGAGCAGCACGTAAACAATCTAAAGCTCCAGAGGGATTCGTTCCATTGGTGCTCAAAAAAAACATATCTAAATGTTTACCCTTTAAAATAGCTTCTGTCACATCGGCGATATCATTACGTAACGTGGCCTCGCCGCCGGAAATATTAACATCTTTTAAACCGGAAAAGTCAGGCCTTCCAAAAAACTCACGGTATTGCATGGGAGTCATTTCTGAAAAACACTCTTTTTGTTTCCAAATGCTACACATGAAACATTTACTGTTACATCGTTCAGTAATCAAAATTGTCGCATTTTTTATATTCACTGTTTGGTTCCTCACATCCTATGGAAAAGTTCCGAAATTTACGTAATTATTATTCTTAAGGGCGCCTCGAAAAATCTATCCAAACCCTATAAGAGGGATTTTTCGGGCGCCCTTAAAGATTACAGCAATTTTTTTAACTCTTGATACCTTATTATCGCTTCTTGTACACCGTCGCTGTCATGAACGGAAATTCTATGTCCAATGGCACTGATAGCATGTCTCATTCCATATAAAATAACAGTTTTAGCATCATTATCATCGTCTGTATACAAATTGATATAAGGCAACATTTGAGGATGAAAGAATAACCCTATGCCTATATCATATAAATAATCACCTGAGTAGCAATTTTGAAAATCAATAGGCACTATTTCGGAACCGCAAAGAATAAAATTCGACCATTTAAAATCCCCGTGAAGTAAACAGGGCTCAAATATCGCCGGTTTCGTATTGGTAAATTGTTCAATAAACCATTTCAGTTCGTTATCATCTATTATGTGGCTGTTGAGCGTTAATTCAATATTATCAATATTTTTTAAAAAAGCACTCCATGCAGGATACATACCAACAAAGGTATCATCCAACCACCCGAAGCCTTTCATTAACACAGTATGCAGCTGGCGATATATCCGATTGATTTTCCTATTGAGTTCTAATTCACAAAAATCAGATTGCTGTATCAATCTACCTGGAATAAATTCAATTATGAGAAGCTCATGACCGGGAAAAATATCATTATCTTTAGAACAATATGCGAGAATATTAGGAATTCGTAATGATGTTCCCGTTTGAATTTGACGAATACACCAGGATTCACGCAAAAGGCCATTTTGGGACCATAGCGGAGAAATCTTTAAAACGGCATTGCCGGATGGAAACTGAATTTTATAGACTTTATTAAAAGTCCCGCCAAATAGCTCCTCAATATCAATGATTTTTTGCATTTTGCAAAGCTTTGCCAACGGTGTGAGTTTTCCATCAAATACAATTTTTTCGAATCCTGTATTCGTATAATCGATAAGCATACTTTATTTATCAATATGTACGTTCAAAACATGTACACTTCCTTATAATTTCTTGAAATCCATATATTCATTTTAGCGGTACTCCAGATGCTCTAAAAAATTCTGATTAATCTCGAAATTTACAAGACATTAATCATTAACAATATATTTCTCTGTTTTTTATTATTTTACCCCATATTCGATTTTGTTCATAAAGAGCATTCCTAATTTCATCGGAAGACATTGTCTTTGTGTCGCCAAAAGAAATGTAATCTTTTCCTTGAGGATAAGTAAAAACTAAATCCGGCGTAAGAAAAATAAAAGACTCATCCCGGCTTTCGGCAGTTCTGTACGATACATCGACATCTGGGAATCTTTTTTTAAGGATGCTAATTATTTCTTCTGCTTCATATGCCGAAACGTCGAGTTCGCCGCCAAAGCCATAGCCCGAATGGAATGCATTAGGGTCATCGCTAAATTGATCGCTAAATTGATAAAGCCGCCAAATATCAGGACGGTATCCCTTTTGCTCTTCATATATCAACTGTCCCAATTGAACAATCTGTTCTTTATTTTTTTGAGTGATTACGGTAGCAAGTTTAACCTTAGCATTTTTTTCATCGGATCTTTCATAATAATCTAAAAATGAGAGAACATTTTTAAATTGCAAGGCACCGCCGGCGCCTATAAATGTTTCATTGGTTTCTGCAGTAGGGCAATCAAGAGATAAGTTGATCCACGAAATATATGGGGCAAGGCCATGCCATTTTTCTTCTAATAACAAGCCATTGGTCGATAAATAGATATCGAAGCCTCTTTCCTTTGCATGTCGGGCTATGTCAGCGATATCCTCTCTTATAAGGGGGTCCCCGCCTGTCAAAAGGATTCGCCTGATCCCGGCGTTGTATAATTTATCAAGGGTTTCCTTAAATTGAGACAAATCTGCTTCCTTGCCTGTTTTGGGCACGCAGCATTTTTTACATCTCAAATTACAACGCCACGTAACTAATATGTCTACTGCAAGTTTATTTAGATTATCGTATACCATAAATAAGACCATTCCTTTCTTTGAAAGGCACCAACGAAAAATGAAGGTCCTTCCGTTTAATGTAAAGCCGCATCCGGCTGTGGCATTCTAAGTCTACAGAAGCAACATACTACAAAGCACAGGGAGGTTTTAGTGCGCAACATTAAGGGGGGCCGCCACCGCTGCCAAGCGTGATGATGTTCAAGATTATAGTCCTACAAAACTGTATAGCGTTGCCAATGACTAGGCCGGGTATCAAATTAACAACTGAGATTGTATATTCGGTCAACCGGTTGCCTTCAAGCTTAACCGATACGTGTGAAATTGAAGTGGATGAAAGTTACTTTGGTTCGCGCCGTGTCCGCGGCAAACGTGTCCGTTGAAAATAAGGGAATCAGAATAAAAAAAGGCACAGGTACAGTCAGATACTGATACCTATGCCTAAACATATTATAAAGAGGATTACGACAACTAAACGATAAATAAAATTAAAATTCATTATTATGTCTCCCTCAGGTTGATAGAACATGCGTCATTGGCATGGTAACATATATGTCCTAATTATGTCAATACTCATACAGCATATTTGTCAGATATACACGATAAATGTCGAATAATATGTGAAATTCGCTGATTGTTTTGCTTATGAATCAACTATTTTTATTTGTATCAAAGCTAAGGGCAAGCTTTGCGAAGGTAGGCTGGCCTTGTTCAATGGGCGGATATTCAATTCGCCCTTAAAATAGGAATCAATCCTATCTATGCCGATATCAGCATACTTTTTTCTTTATCTACGCCAAACGCACGACGGCGATTTTTAATGGCTACGATTAATGTCGATCCCATACCTCAAAAGGATCAAATACGGAATCTCCTTCATTAAGCTATTTAACTAAATGTAAATCTATCCCTATGCAATAATTTTTGTATCCTATGTGGCGGTATGCTCCGGCTGCTTGGTTGCCCGCGTGGAGTACGCCGATGGTTTTGCCGCACCTTGCGCCATCACGTTCGGCGCTCTGAATCATATAACCCGCTATTCCGCGCTTACGGTATCCGGGTAATGTGCCAACCCATGATATATTAACAAAACAAGCGGCGTTAATGGTTCATTCAGTACCGGATTTGTATCTGAAACGATAATAGGCAATTGCACACCTTTGACATCGTGTCTATCTGAACGACTAAGACAACTTCGCAAAGAGAAGGGTGTTGCCCAAAAGCAAACGGGTGAGGCCATCGGATCATCCGAAAGGGTTTTCCGAAATTATGAACTCGGCGCCCACAAGGCAGATCACGACGCACTCATCGCTCTCGCCGATTATTTTGATGTCAGCCTTGTCGGGCGGTCGGATGACCCTGCGCGGCGTTGACTTCTATTTTGATTTTTGTTATGCCGAACGAGGTGAATTGCTCGCAAAAAATAAAAAATAAATTTCTCTTGCAAATTGTCTTTTCATGATGTATAATACTATTTAAGGTATAATATATTCAGGTGTGGCATAACCATTGGCATGGAAGGATTCAATCTCTCCCTGCAAGGCCACGGTGCGACAAGCACCGTGGCCTGTCTCTTTTTATTCCGCCTGTTGTTCATTAAACGGCCTCGTTTCTTTAAATCAATGATTTAGGTTGCACGCTAAGTTACACATTTCATATGCGCGGATAGATATAGATATATTTCTCTTTTAAAACACAAAAAAACACTCCATTGTTTTAAAATAATGGAGTGCTTTTTTTAATGAAGTGTCTTAATTACCATATTTTTCAATATTTTTTTGCTTCATTTTTCTTGGCACGCCCGTCGTGATTCGAACACGAGACCTACTGCTTAGAAGGCAGTTGCTCTATCCTGCTGAGCTACGGGCGCACATTGCCTTGGCTAAAACATTATACCTCTAATCTCGCCTTGTTGTCAAGCAAACAAAAGGCAGTAATCTTTCGTATAAAACCGTCCCGATTTTGCATAATACCTGTATATTGCACAGGTAGAAGTGTTCACGTAAAAAATTACGTGAACCTTGATGTGCCAATCGCTCCCTCTTCGGGGAATCGCGATTGCTGCACAAAACGCCCATTTCTTTTATGACCGTTTTGTGCCTGAAGTATTGTGAAAGGAATGGTCGTTTCTATTATGCCTTCAAAAGCCGCCGTTATTTTGCCTGAGCTGGATGGCTTCATCGATTCCCTTGAAATCTCAGACGGCATGTTAATGCCGATACTGCACAAGGCGCAGGAGCTGTACGGCTATCTGCCCGCCGCTGTGCAGAATCATATCGCGGAGCGCCTAAGCATTCCCGCCGCAAAGGTTTTCGGCGTCGTCACCTTTTATTCGTTTTTTAATACTGCTCCGAAGGGGCGGTATCAAATCAGCGTGTGCATGGGTACCGCCTGCTTTGTCCGCGAAGCCGAGGCCGTTTTGACAGAATTCAAATCGCAGCTCGGGATAGATCCCGGCGGCGTTTCCGGCGATATGCTGTTTTCGCTCGATGCCATCCGCTGTGTCGGCGCGTGCGGGCTGGCCCCTGTCGTTTCGGTAAACGGCAAGGTGTATGGGCGCGTCGCGCCTGACGACGTCAAGGGTATCGTCGAAGAATATCTTGTAAAGGGCGGGCAAGAGTTTGAATAAATTCAAACTTTCCATTTAAAACGCGAGCGGCCCCCGCTTGCGCGAAACCGCCGCTCATACGCAATATGACCATTCCTTTTCATGGTTATTTTGTATATTGAGCACAGCGAAAGGAATGATCATAAATAACAAAGATTAAATCATTGGATGAGCTTCGCAAAATAAAGGAGCTTTCAAAATCCGGCACAAAGCTTCGGACAACAGGCGAAAGCGCGGACAGGATAACGGTATCCGTCGGGATGGCAACCTGCGGCATCGCCGCCGGGGCTCGCCCTGTTATGGGCGCGCTCATAGAATCCGTAAACGAAAACAATCTCGAAAACGTCGCGATTATCGCAACCGGCTGCCTTGGCTACTGTTATGCGGAGCCGCTTGTCACCGTCACGGTTCCGGACGGCGGGCAAACATACTACGCGAATGTTGATGAGCCGCTTGCACGAAAAATCATCGAGCGCCATGTGATGAACGGCGAAATCATTGGCGAATCTGTGCTGGATGCGGAGGGCCCCTCATGAATAGAATCCGTATGCATATGCTTGTCTGCGGTGGTACCGGCTGCGTCTCATGCGACAGCATCCATTTAAAAGAAGAGCTTGTAAAACAGCTTGACAAAAAAGGGCTTGAAAAGGAGGTGCAGGTCGCCGTCACGGGCTGCTTCGGTTTTTGCGAGCAGGGCCCGATTGTAAAAATTTATCCCGATAATGTTTTTTATGTGCGCGTATCGCCCGGGGACGCAAAGCTGCTGGTTGAGGAGCATGTAATAAAGGGCCGCGTGGTCGAAAATCTTTTGTACGGCGGCGGGGAAAAGGGCGACAAACAGTCGGGTATCCCGTTTTACAAAAGCCAGATGCGCATAGCGCTTCGCAACTGCGGCGTGATTGATCCCGAAAAAATAGAGGACTACATCTCCGTTGACGGGTACGAGGCGCTGGGCCGCGTTTTAACCGAAATGTCTCCGCAGCAGGTCATTGATGTGATAAAGGCGTCCGGCTTGCGCGGGCGCGGCGGCGCTGGATTCCCTACGGGACTGAAGTGGGAGTTAGCCGCCAAAGCGACCGGCGACAGGAAATACATCATCTGTAACGCGGACGAGGGCGACCCCGGCGCGTTTATGGACAGAAGCATTCTCGAGGGCGACCCGCATAGCGTGCTTGAGGCGATGGCAATCGCGGGGTACGCCGTGGGCGCGGGCGAAGGCATCATCTATATCCGCGCGGAGTACCCCCTTGCCGTCGAGCGGCTTCAAAAGGCCATCGGGCAGGCGGAAGCGTTCGGTTTGCTGGGCGGCAACATTTTAGGCTCGGATTTTTCGTTTCATATCGGCGTAAGCCTGGGTGCCGGCGCGTTTGTTTGCGGCGAGGAGACCTCCCTGATGAATTCCGTGCAGGGCGGGCGCGGCGAGCCTCGTATCAAGCCGCCGTTTCCCGCCACAAGAGGGCTTTGGGATAAGCCCACGAACATCAACAACATCGAAACCTACGCGAATATCTGCCCGATCATCTTAAACGGCGCGGACTGGTTCCAAAGCATCGGCACGGAAAAAAGCAAGGGCACGAAGGTGTTCGCGCTGGCGGGAAAAATCAATAACGTGGGGCTTGTGGAGGTTCCCATGGGTATGCGGCTGGGCGACATTATCTACTCCATCGGCGGCGGGGTGCGAAAAGGCAAAGCCTTTAAAGCGGTGCAGACGGGCGGGCCTTCCGGCGGGTGTATCCCCGCAAGCATGCTCGACCTTAGCGTCGACTATGAATCGCTTGCCGAAACAGGCTCGATGATGGGCAGCGGCGGCATGATTGTCATGGACGAGGACGATTGCATGGTGAATATCGCGAAGTTTTACCTTGAATTTTCCGTGGACGAAAGCTGCGGCAAGTGTACGCCGTGCCGCATAGGCAACCGCCGTATGCACGAAATTTTATCGCGTATCACAAAGGGCGGCGGCACGCTGGACGACCTTGAGCAGCTAAAGGATTTAGGCGAAACCATCAAAATCTGCTCGCTTTGCGGGCTTGGGCAGGCCGCGCCGAACTCTGTGCTTTCCACGCTGAAATTTTTCTTCGGCGAGTATGAGGCGCATGTCGTGAACAAGCATTGCCCGGCGGGAGCGTGCATCGAGCTTCTCAGGTATACCATCATACCTGAAAAGTGTATCGGCTGCACGCTTTGCGCGAGAAGCTGCCCGGTTCCGTGCATTTCGGGCGAGCGGAAAAAAGTCCACGACATCATTCAGGAAAAATGCATCAAATGCGGAATCTGCTACGCGAAGTGTCCTGTCGGTGCGATTGAAAAGAAATGATGTGGATGCATGTGAGCTTGTGTTCATATCACGTGCGGTTCACACCATTATGGGAGCAATGATATGAAATTAATCATAAACAACAACGAAATTCTTGTGGAGGACGGCGCGACTATCCTTGACGCGGCAAGGACCTGCGGCGTTTATATCCCCACGCTTTGCCACTTTGAAATGCCCGAGGTCGGAGTCGCGAACAAAACCGGCACATGCCGCGTGTGCATGGTGGAGGTGGAGGGCCGCCACAACCTGCTGCCCGCGTGCTCCACGGCGGCGGCGGACGGTATGGTCGTGCGCACGAACACGCCCAGGGCGGTAAAATCCCGCCGTACAATGGTGGAGCTGTTTTTGTCGAACCACCCGAAGGACTGCCTCACCTGCGAGCGGAACCAAAACTGCGAGCTTCAGTCGCTTGCCGGGGAGCTCGGTATCCGCGAGGTAAAATATAACGGCGAGAGGATGACCTTTGAAAAGGATACGACAAGCTTTTCGCTGATTCGGAATCCTGAAAAATGCGTGCTGTGCCGCCGCTGTGAAACCATGTGCAACGACTTCCAGACGGTCGGGGTGTATTCGGCGATACACCGCGGGTTTTCCACAACCGTCGGCACGGCGTTCGATTTGCCGATGATTGACACCTGCTGCACGTTTTGCGGGCAATGCGTCAGCGTTTGTCCGACGGGCGCGCTCACACAGGTTGACAACACGGCGGAGGTATGGTCCACGCTTTACGACAAGGAAAGCTTTGTGATTGTGCAGACGGCGCCCGCCGTCCGCGCGGCGCTCGGCGAGGAATTCGGCATGGATATCGGCTCCGACGTGACCGGGAAAATGGTGGCGGCGCTCCGTCGCATGGGCTTCGACAAGGTATTCGACACCAACTTTGCCGCAGATTTAACCGTTATGGAAGAAGCCGCCGAGTTCATTGACCGCCTGCAAAACGGCGGCAGACTTCCGATTTTGACAAGCTGCTGCCCCGCGTGGGTCAAGTTCATCGAGCACCAGTTCCCGGAGCTTCTCGACATCCCGTCAAGCTGCAAATCGCCGCACGAGATGCTCGGGGCCGTGGCGAAGACATATTTCGCCGAAAAGACAGGGGTAGACCCGCAAAAAATCACGGTTGTTTCCGTCATGCCGTGCCTTGCGAAAAAATACGAGGCGGCAAGGCCCGAGCTAATGTACGGGACCGACCGCGGCTATGTCGATTACGTTATCTCGACAAGGGAGCTTGCAAGAATGATTCGCGAGGCGGGGATAGGCTTTAGCGCCCTGCCCGACGAGGATTTTGACAGCGTCATGGGCGAGTCGACGGGAGCCGCGCTCATTTTCGGCGTGACGGGCGGCGTAATAGAAGCGGTGCTTCGCACAGCGGGCTTTTGGCTTACGGGCGAGCCTTTACAGGACGTGGAGTTTCATGCGCTCCGCGGGATTCGCGGTATCCGCGAGGCGTCCGTCAACATCGGCGGCAGTGATATTAAAATCGCGGTCGCGCACGGGCTTGGCAACGCCCGCCGACTGCTTGAAAGTATCCGCGACGGAAAAGCCGATTACCACGCGATTGAAATCATGGCGTGCCCGGGCGGCTGTGTCGGCGGCGGCGGTCAGCCCTATTACCGCAACGATTTAGGCGTCGTGAAGCGCCGCGGCGAAACACTGTATGCGGGCGACAGGAAAAATCCCCGGCGGTGCGCGCATGAAAACACCGAGGTGCAAATGCTGTATGATAAAATGCTGGAAAAACCCGGAAGCCACAAGGCCCATGAACTGCTGCATACAAAATATTTAAAACGAAGCGGCTACCATGTTTTTACAGATTTCACATAGGACGCGCGCCGGCTGCCGCCGTGTTTGTGCATGTTTTATAGCCCTGTTTCGGATTGTAAAAAACACCCTGGAGGATATCTGTAAATTTTATCTTAAAATCTGACGTTTCATGCTTGATTTTCCGGCGTTTTATATAAATGGGCGGCGCTTTTACATCTACGCCGTCCATTTTATTTTGCCGCGATGAGGGTATATAATTTACACTAGGGTCTGTTGATATAAATGGAATGCACAGAATCGCTTCGCGATTGTGTGAACTGCATATGATGTGAACGAATGTGAACGCAAGTTCACATACAGTTCACACGACCTAACAGGCTACCGTTTATATTTTTTCACATCGAGTGGATTTTAATGCATTTTAAGGACGAGGAGTGAGGAATACTTTGTGTATTCCGATTGACGAGAACGCAAAAAGGCGTAAAATACGCCGAAAATATGGGCTGTTCGCTTTATGGCAACAGACCCTAAAGGAGATGAAGTCATGTCAGTGATTGTTGCGGCGCATGATATTTCGGGCGTGGGCCGGTGCTCGCTTACAACCGCGCTCGCGGTGCTGCCCGCTATGGGCCATACGTGTTATCCCCTGCCGACGGCGGTGCTTTCGCACCAGACGGGAATCCCTGATTACAGCTTTCTTGACCTTACGGGGAACCTGCCGGGTTACATAAAAGGCTGGAAGCGCCTGCACTTTACACCTGATATGATTTATACGGGGTTTTTAGGCGGCAGCCGCCAGCCCGGAATCCTTGCCGGGTTTATAGGGGAGCACAACGGCGCGCTTGTCGTCGTCGACCCCGTGATGGGCGATAACGGCGGGCTTTACGGCTGCTTCGACGCGCAGTACGTCAAAAGTATGTCGGCGCTTGTTAAAACCGCGCATATCCTTGTGCCGAACCTTACGGAATTTAACCTGCTGTGCGGGCTTCCCCCGGGGGAAAACCCGGCGGGAAGCCACGGCGGATGGCTGTCGCGCGCGGACAAGATTGACGCGCCAAGGCTTCAATTTATTGTTGTGACAAGCGCGGCTTCGGGCGGCAATCCGTGCAACCTGCTAATTGATATAAAAAACCGCTCCGTTACGGAAATCCCATGCCGGAACGGCGGCGTTTCGTATAGCGGCACGGGCGATTTGTTCGCGTCGGTATTATGCGGGAAGCTTCTTAACGGCGCGGATATCAAAGCCGCCGTGAGGCTGGCGGGGGATTTCGTCGCGGACTGTATCGAAGCCATGCCGCAAAATTCCGACACAAGGCTTGGCATCGGCTACGAGAAAATGCTCATGAATCTTAACCGGAAGGATTGATTATAATATGCATAATGTGAAAAAACATGATGCGAATAAATATGAACGTCAGTCCATATGTAATTCAACATCGTCGCAAAGCGATGGGCAGTTCAGCAATGCGATGAAAATCAGGCAGTTGACGTTTGCGGGGGTTTTCGCGGCGCTTATCTTTATCGTGACGCGCGTGATTCATATCCCCGCAGGGGCAGCCGGCGGGTATATCCATGTGGGCGACGCGTTTGTTTATCTTGCGGCGTGCCTGCTTCCGCACCCGCTTGCCTTCGCCTCTGCGGCGATTGGCGCGGGGTTTTCCGACCTGTTTACACCCGGCGCCGCCGTATGGATTTTGCCGACAGTCATCATCAAGCCGCTCTGCTGCCTGCCGTTTACAAACAGCGGCAAGCTGCTGCAAAAGCGCAACGTCGTCGCTTCGGTTGCCGCCGTTGTCATCACGACGGCGGGCTACGGTGCCGCGACGGCCGTTATCACCGGCAGCACCGCCGTCGCGGTTGCCGAGATTCCGTTTTCGCTTGTGCAGTCGTCGGCAAGCGCGGTTTGCTTTTTCATGCTTTCGGCGGCGCTCGATAAGGCCGGGGTTAAGTTCATGGTTACGGGGAAAAAGATATGACGATTTCATATACGCTTGGCGGAAGCCTTTACTTAAACATCACAAACAAATGTAACTGCGCCTGTGTTTTTTGCATCCGGAATGTAAGCGACGGCGTCGGCGACAGTGAAAGCTTGTGGCTCCCTCACGAGCCGACGGCAGCCGAGGTCATTGACGACCTCAAAAAGCGTGACCTCTCGAAGTACGGCGAGGTGGTCTTTTGCGGCTATGGAGAGCCTACCGAAAGCCTTGACGTACTGCTTTCAGTCTGCCGGTTTTTAAAAGAAAATCATCCGGGAATACCCGTTCGCCTGAACACGAACGGCCTTTCGGATCTAAGCCATAAAAAGCAGACGGTCCCGCTTTTAAAAGGGCTTGTGGACGCCGTTTCCATCAGCTTGAACGCACCGGACGCCAAGCGGTACCAAGAGGTGGCGAACCCCAGTTTTGGCGAACAAGCCTTCGACGCAATGATAAGCTTCGCGAAATCCGCGAAGGAGGTGATTCCAAGCGTCATGTTCACGGTTGTGAATGTTCTGGCCGATGAGGAGTTATCCCGATGTAAAAAGCTTGCCGCGGATTTGAAAATCCCGCTCCGTGTCCGCGGAGGCATATAGCGGAAAAATAAAACTAAAATTTAACAATTCAGACGGACGTTTGTGCTATACTGTTTAAACAGTCTTTCACTTGGGAGGGTTTTATACATGAAGAAGATTTTTTCCGTCCTGATGGCGATCGTTATCGTATTCGGCACAGGTTTCACCGGCTTTGCGCTGGACATGAAGCCCAGCACGCTTGATTTTTCTCCGGAGGTAAGCGGCCGCTCGCAGCGCGTTTCGAAAACTGTCAGAACGCAAACCGGAACCGTGACTGTATTGGGATATTCATTCCCTTCCGAAGCGCGGGAGGTTTTACGCCTTGTAAATGCCGAGCGCAGAAAGGCGGGCCTAAACGAGCTTGCCTGGGAGCCGGATTTGGTCGAGCCCGCGATACAGCGTGCGCTCGAGCAGTATGTGCGCAAAAGCCACACAAGGCCCGACGGTTCCCACTGGAGGACGGTCAGCAGCTTTGCGAACGGCGAGAATCTCGCGGGCGGCGACATAACGGCGGCAGATGTAATGGACGGCTGGATGAACAGCCCGCCCCACAGGGAAAACATTCTTTTCGATGGGTTTACCGGCATGGCCGCCGCGTGCGTCGAGACCGACGAAATGGTATTTTGGGTGCAGCTTTTCCACGCGGGTAATCCGGATGAAAAAAATCCCGCTCCCGCGGCTCCTGCGGCCGAGGAAAGGCCGTTTGTGCTTAAAACCTTGCAATCTAATGTGAGAAACATGAGGGAGGAGCAAAACGCGAAAACCCTTTATGACTCTCGCCTTATTAACATAAACAACCAGCTCATCAGGCTGAACAGGGAGCTTGCGGCGGGCCGGAAGCCTGCGAACGAAGCCCAGATTATAACGGTGCTGAGAAATTTGGACGATCTGTTAATCAAAACGGACGTGGCCAAGCTTTCCGTTTACCCGAAAGCGAACGCGGAGAAGAAGACCGGCAGGGAAGCCGTCGCCGAAACGCAGAACAGGCTTGACAGGCTGCGCAGAAACCTTGACAGGGCTATGAGAAGCTACGGCATGAGGCCTGCAGCGGCGACCGTGACAAGCCAAACCGCATAACCTTTTAAACTTAATTTTTTCGCTGTCAGGCGAAATGGGCGGTGCCAGCCGCCGGCCGCGAAGCGGCAAATTGCTGTTGCAACGAGGCGGGGGTTCAAAACACGCCGCCTGAGTGACAAAGTAGCCCCCACCTGCGCTTCGCTTAGAGGGCAGGAGACATCCCCGCCGATGTTATAAAAACATCCCCGGCGCGTACTGCGCCGGGGGTTAGCTTTGGCAAAGCTGCAAATAACAATATTCGTAATTCTCCACGGTCGAAATGAATTCGCCTGCGGGTTCCTTAACCCGCGCCGGTTGCGCGGAATCGGGGGAGTATTGGATACCCCCTCAAAAGAGATTTTAATCCATATCGATGATGACCTTCATCACTTTATCCTGCTGCTCGTCAATGAGCTTGTAGGCGCGGGCGTATTCGTCAAACGGCACATGCTCCGAGATGAGCGCATCAAACTCGATTTTGCCTTCCCCTACAATGCGGATTGCGGCGATGTAATCCTCCACGCGGTACATCGCCGTGCCGATCAGCCGAAGCTCGCGGTCCTGCACAAACCCCATATTGACTTTGCTTAAATCGCCAAACACGCCGACAACCACAATATCGCTGCCTTTACGGGCGTAATTAACCGCCTGTTCCATCGTGGCGTCGATTCCCACGCATTCGAATATGACGTCCGCGCCGTCCGTGCCGAAGGCTTCGAGCATGCTTTCCTTTAAATCCTTCTGCGACGGGTTGATCGCCGGTATATTGCATTTTTCCGCGACAGTCAGCCTGTGCGGGCTTAAATCCGTCATCAGGACTTTTTTCGCGCCCATCGCCTTGCATGTCTGCGCGATGAGGTTCCCAATCGGCCCGCCGCCTAAAACCAGCGCGGACTTGCCGTTTATATCACCGTACCTTCTGATTGCGTGGACGGCTACCGCAAGCGGCTCAATCATAGCGCCGTGGTCAAAGCTCATGTTATCCGGCAGCTTCAGCGCCTTATCCGCTTCCGTAACGAAATACTCGCTTGCCATGCCCGTCGTCTGGAAGCCCATGACCTTTAGCGATTCGCATGCGTTATACATCCCGTGCGTGCAGGGGTAGCATGTCCTGCACACGACCTGCGGCTGTATGGTCACTTTGTCGCCGGGCTTGAAGTCTTTCACATCGGGCGCCGCTTCCACGACCTCGGCGGAAACCTCGTGTCCCTGCACGACAGGGTAGCTCGTATACGGATGCTTGCCGTGGTTGACGTGGATATCCGAGCCGCACACGCCGATTTTCTTCATCTTCACTTTGATTTGCCCGGGGCCTGCGGATGGCGTCTCAACCTCCTGATAGATGATTTCACCCGGTTTTGTCATAATGGCTTGTTTCACAAATGTTCTCCCCTTACCTCAAAATTTAATATTTACCGTATTCCCTTGCCTTTTCAAGATAAAAAAGCACATGCCCGACGGGGGTATCCTCCTGTATATTACTTGTCGGACCGATGATGTAGCCGCCAACCGGCGCAAGCGCCTTGATGCGCGCCTTTACCTCCTCGTCGATGGCTTTTAGCGAAACCGGTAGGGCCCGCTGCTCGTCAATCCCGCCGTGAAAACAAATCCTGTCTCCGAACCGCGCTTTCAGAGACGCGGAATCCATACCTGCGGCGTAAGGCTGCACGGGATTTAAGATATCGATGCCAATCTCAATAAAGTCTTCGATAAAATCCACGACCGAGCCACATGTATGGTGAAAAATCTTCGCGTTTGGCGCATGCTTGCGTATCGCGTCGTTGAGCTTCTTCCTGCGCGGCTTGATGTATTCGCGCCACATGTCGAGGGACATGATCGGGCCGTGCTGCGTCCCGTAATCGTCCGCTGTCTGGACCACATGCACATACTCGCCGCATTCCTTTAAATAGTTCGTATACATGCGTATTTGCAGCTCTGTGATCTTATCGAGGATTACGCCGGCCTTTTCGTCCTCAAGCGCCAGGTCGACAAGGAAGTTCTCCATGCCGCGTGTTTCCCACGCAAGCTCGAATATACCGTGGCTTACGGCCCGCGCCGCAATCGCGTAATCCGTTTCGTTGTAAAGGTATTCCGCGCGTTGTCTGATTCCTTCGTAGCGGGCGGCTTCATCGGGGTCGGGCCAATCGTAGGCGAGAATCTCCTCCACGGTTTCGGCGTGCTCCAGCGGGTAACCGCATTGCTGGTACATGCCGTCCACCTCGCGCTTTATGATGCCCCAGTCGTTTACCACCGTGCCGTCCGCGCGCGGGCTGTAGTCAATCTTTTTCGACGGCATGATGAACACATGCCTGAAATCGCCGCCCAGGGCTTCCAGCAAATCATCGTTATAAAACGGCGCGTTTTCGTCCGGGCGGGGGACAAAATCGTCCGACGTGATGCCGAAATGCTTTTTCAAATCCATAAAAAGCCCTTTTGTGAAGCTGTTCGCGGTAGATCCGATGTCTATCGGAACCCTGTCGGGCTCTTCGTGATTCAGCGCTTTTAAAACACGCTCTCTTGACGTCATCACTCAATCTCCTTATTATTCAAACTGCTTGCATATTCATATGAAGCCAGCATGTTGCCCCAAAGTTTTTGAAACAGTGAAAAGGCTTTGTCGTATGCCGCCCGATTTTCGGGGTTCGCCGCGATATGCTTATAAGGCGTTTGGAGCTTCGCCGCGTCATCGTAAGACTTTACCATCCCCGCGGCGATGGCCGCCGGGATGGCGGCGCCGAGCGCCGCCACGTCGGACGCGCCGGAAAATTCAATATCAACGCCTATTACATCGCACAATATCTGCGCCCATACAGGGCTTGCCGCGATTCCGCCGGTAATCTTCGCGCGCACGGGCGCCGCGCCGGCGACGCGGAAGTGATCCAGTATGTTTCTCACGGCATATGAGGTGCCCTCCATAAACATGCGCACGAGATGTCCCCTGCCGTGCTCCGGGGTAAGCCCGAAAACGACTCCCTTTGTGTCGTTGTTGTAAAGCGGTGAGCGCTGCCCCACCATGTAGGGCAGGAATACCAGCCCGTCATTCCCTGGCGGCGCAAGCGCCGCCAGCCGGTTTAATTCCCCGTAATCCGCCTGCCCCGCAATATCCCGCAGCCACCTCATCCCGCCGCCTCCGAAATCAACGGCGGAAACGCAAATGAACCTGCCCGGTATGATATGGTGATGGATATGCAGGGCCTTGTTCGGCTTCGCCCCGTCGACGACAATCCCGACGGACGTGGCCGTCCCGCCGACGATATAGACGTCGCCCGGTATGATGGAGGCCGATCCCAGCGCGGAAGCCAGGTTATCCATCGCGCCAGCGACAACGGGCGTGCCCTCCAAGAGCCCGGATTCAAGCGCGGCGCTTCGCGTAATCTTGCCGACGACGTCATGGCTTTCGTAGATATCGGGCAGCTTCTCCATATTGATGCCAAGCCCCCGGAATATTTCATCCGACCATTTTTCGCCGCGGATGTCATACAGCAGGGAAAGGGGGCCGTTCGTTTTGTCAAAGGAGGCAATTCCCGTAAGCTTATAGACAAGGTACCCGTTTCCGTGAAGAAAGGAATCCGCCTTCTCATATATTTCAGGAGCGTTCTCTTTAAACCACAGGATTTTCGGCGCGACATTGGACGGGTCGATGCGGTTGCCCGTTATCTCAAACACCCGCTCGCCAAGCGTGCTTGCCATCCGCCCGCTCTGCTTTACGGCGCGCCTGTCCATCCAGAAAAGCGCGTCGTGAAGCGTGCCGCCGTTTTTATCCACGGGAACCGCCACGCTGCCCATCGCGTCTATGCCGACCGCCGCGATATCCTTCGCGTCTATGCTTCCTTTTTCAAGGCACGACCTTACGGTTTTGCAAAACGAAGCCCACCATTGCTCAGCCGGCTGCTGCGCCCAGCCGGGGCTTGGAAAAATCGTTTTATATTCCTCGCCCGCGCTTGCGGCAGGCTGAAGCAGTTCGTTGTATATGACGGCTTTGCAGCTTGACGTTCCGAGGTCAAAGCCCAAGACATATTTCATGCCGGCTTACGCTATCTGCTTTCTTTTCTGTATGCAGTCGAACCCGACGGCGCCCGCAAGGATGATGCCCTTGATAATCATCTGCGTGTAAGAGCTGATGTTCATGAGAACCATGCCGTTACTCAAAACGCCGATGATCATAACGCCCGCGATAACGTTCGAGAACTTGCCGAACCCGCCGCTGATTGATACGCCGCCGAGCACGACGCATGTGATGACGTCAAATTCGTAGCCCTTACCCGACGTGGGCTGCCCGGAATTCGTCCGTGACAAAAGAACAATCCCCGCCAATCCCGCAAAGAAGCCCGACAACGCGTAAACCATATATTTCACGCGCCTGACGCGGATGCCGGAAAGCTTTGACGCCTCCTCATTGCCGCCGATTGCGTAGAAATATCTTCCGAAATAGGTTTTGTTCAGGATAATGCTGCCTATCGCGAAGCAGGCGGCCATGATAAGAATCGGAATCGGGATGGGGCCCACATAGCCTTGCCCAATCACCTTAAATCGCTCGTCAAACCCGAATATGGGCGTTCCCTTGCTGATGACGAACGCCAAGCCCTCGACAGCCGTTTGCGTCGCGAATGTTGCAATCAGCGCGGGAATCCCGATTGACGAAACCATAAAGCCGTTCATCAAGCCGATAAGGGTCGATATCATGAGGGTGAGTACAATCGCGGTCACCATATTCATACCCATATTTACCATCATATAGGCGCATATGATGTTTACGATTGTGATGATCGAGCCGATCGAAAGGTCGATGCCCGCCGTCAGGATAACAAACGTCATGCCTACGGAGGCGATGCCGAGCATGGAAACCTGCCGCAAAACCATGAGCAGGTTGTTTGGATGCAGAAATCTTTGGTTCGCGATGGAAAACCCGATAAACAATATGATAAATACAACCCAAATGGCTTTATCCTTTATCTGGAACAGAATATTATTTCTCATGCTGAGTGCCCCTCCTTAATTGCGGACGCGTACGTCATGATTTTATCAGGATCGAATTCATCCTTTTGAAGTTCGCCTGTGATATCGCCTTCCGCCAAGACAATAATTCTGTCCGACATTCCAATCAATTCTTCCATCTCCGATGAAATCAGCAGAATGGTTTTTCCTTCGTTTTCCACCAGATTGTTCATCAGCTTATAGATTTCGTGCTTTGCCCCAACGTCTATCCCTCTTGTCGGTTCGTCGAAGATAACAAGCTCGGAGTTCGCGGCAAGCCACTTTGCCAAAATAACCTTTTGCTGGTTGCCGCCGCTCAGGTTCTTAACAAGCTGCTGGAGCGTGGGCGTTTTGATAAGCAGCTCTTTGCGGTATTTTTGCGAGATATCCGTTTCTTTTTTTGAATTGATTAATCCCAGCGTTGAAATCCTTTTGTAAATCGGCATGTTAATATTGTTTTTAATTGACATGCCAAGAAGCGCCCCGTGCCGCTTGCGATCCTCCGGGACAAGGGCGATGCCGCGGGCGATGGCCTCGTTCGGGCCTTTGGGATTGATTTCCTCCCCTTTGAAAATCATCCGGCCCGAATCCTTATGGGCCGCGCCGAAAATCAATTGCGCAAGCTCCGTGCGCCCCGCGCCGACAAGCCCGCCAAGCCCTAAGATCTCGCCCTTGCTGATTTTCAGGCTGATATCCCTTACGCCGTTGCCGGTTACATTTTTAAGCTCCAGTATGGTCTCGTCCGTATTGATGCAGTTTTTCCTGGGCGGGTACGTCTCCGTCATTTCACGCCCGACCATCAGGCTGATCATTTCGTCAACCGTGCTGTCCTTTGTCGCGAGCGTTTTGATATATTCGCCGTCGCGAAGGACGACGATGCGTTCGGAACGGCGCATGACCTCATCGAGCTTATGCGATATGTAGATGATGGAAACGCCTTTTTCCCGAAGCAGCTCGACAACCGCGAACATGCTTTCAACCTCGGATGTTGTAAGCGGGGCGGAGGGTTCGTCCATGATTAATATGTTGGCGTCCTGCTGAATCGCCTTCGCGATTTCGACCATCTGCTGGTACCCGACAGTCAGGTGCTTCATCTGTGTTTTCGGGTTGATTTTGATTCTTAACTGCTTAAAGGCTTTTTCCGCCTCGCGCTCCATCGCCGCCTTGTCGATGAAGATTCCCTTTTTTATCGGCCTGCCTAAAAAAAGGTTTTCCGCAGCCGAAAGCTCGGCTACGTTGTTAAACTCCTGATAGATGATGGCGATTCCGTTTTCAGCCGCGAGCTGCGGCGTCATGCTCGCGAATTCCTTCCCGTTCACCACGATTTTTCCGGACGTCGGGATAACCGCGCCGGAACAGGTTTTAATCAATGTGGATTTCCCCGCGCCGTTTTCCCCGATAAGCGCCAAAATCTCCCCCCTTTTCAAGCTGAGGGAAACATCCTTCAAGGCCACGACGCCCGGATATACTTTTTTGATGTTTTTTAGCTCTAAAACATATTCTTCACCCATAGCACTACCTCTTTGCTAAATTTTAAAAATCTATATTCATAAGCGAAAAGTGCCGGAACAGCGGGACAATTTTTTGCAGGGCAAGGCAATTTTTCGCGGGAATACTTTATGTATTCCAAGGAAAATTAACGCGGCACGGCGGAAAATTCGCCGCTTAAACGGTGCTTTAAGCTATGAATACAGATTCGATAGCGGAGGCAAGGATATTGCCTCCGCTATCGTGAGAGCTTCCGCTTTACTTAAATGATTATCTGAAGTCAGCCAGATACGTCTCCGCGTTGTTCCTGTCGATGGGGAGAAGCGGGCGAATGATGTCGCGTTCCGGGAAATCGACGCCTTCATAAAGCTTTGCATAAAGATCGACAACCGCGGCGGCCGTTCTCTTGTTGGAGCCTTCAAAGCCTACCGATACGCGGCTGGCTTCGCCGTCAAGAATCGCCTGGAGCTGCTGCTCGGTGGCGTCGGCGGAGAAGATGCCCATATCGTCCGGGATGTTGCCGTTCGTCATCGCCATAAACGCCTGGTTCGCGCCGATGTCGCCGCCCGCGCCGATGGAGCAGACAATCTTAACGTTCGGGTTCGCCTGCAGGATTGTCTCCATGTGCGAAAGGGCTGTGGCCGCGTCAACAGCGGGCTGCTGCGCAACAACGGTGTATTTGTCGGTGCTGATTTCCGCGAGCGCCGCGAGGATACCGTTTTCACGCTCAAGCAGGATCGGGAGCTGCGGGTAGTTGATGACCGCTACCTCGGCCTTGTTGTCCTCGGAATAATGCTCGTTGATGAAGTTTGCGGCAGCGGAGCCGATTTCATAACCGAGCGCGGTGTTGTCAAGAACCCAGTTAATGTCGGTGTTTGTCATTTTGTCATCCCAGCACATGACCTTGATGCCGGCGTCACGGGCTTGCTTCGCAACGTCTTCAACCGCGTGCGGGTCGGAAGCGTGAATCATGATAACGTCTACGCCTGCGGAGATAAAGTTTTCAATCTGGCTGATTTGTGTGCCCGAGTTGTCTTTACAGTCAACAATCGTGTACTGCCAGCCTTTTTCTCTGAGCAGGTTTTCAACTTCGGCGAATACGCCCGCCCAGTACGCGTTTTCAAGCGATTGGATGGTAATGCCGATGCTGGGGGCGGGGCCCGATTCGGCAGGGGCCGGCGCGCTTTCGGCAGGTGCGTTTTCAGCGGGGGCCGCAGGCGCCGGAGCGGCAGGAGCGCCGCCGCAGCCCGCGAAGAGAGCTGCAACCATAACTGCACAAATGACAATGCCTAATAATCTTTTTTTCATGATTTGTTTAATCCTTTCTTGCTAAAAATATAATAAATGGTTTTTTAGAAACAGGTAAACGCGCCGTCTATGATGAAATCGGAGCCCGTCGTGAACCTGCTTGTGTCGCCCGCGAGAAATACGCATATCGATTGAAGCTCTTCGGGTGTGCCAAGCCTGCCGAGCGGTGCAAGGGCGTTCCATTTTTCGATGAGCGGGATAAGATGCGCCGCGTTGCTTATCAGCTCCGTCTTGATGTACCCGGGGCTGATAGAGTTTACACGCACATTCTTTTTCGCCCATTCGACAGCCAGCGATTTTGTCAGTTGGATAACGCCGGCCTTGGAAGCGTTGTACGCGCATTGGGGCTGCGGAACATTTACAATGTGCGCCGACATCGACGCCGTATTGATGATGGAACCGCCGCCTTGCTTCAGCATAACCTTTCCGGCCGCCTGATTTGTAAGAAATACGCCCGTAAGGTTGATGTCGATAACCTTTTTCCAGGCTTCAAGCGTCATCTCGTCAGCCGGCTCGTTAATGCATATACCCGCGTTGCAGAAAGCCACGTCGAGCTTTCCGAATGTGCTTACCACTTCCGCAACCATGCCGTCAACCTGTCCGGGGTCGGTTACGTCCGTCTTTATCGCGATTGTCCTTACGCCGTTTGTGTCCGCGATTTCCTTTGCGGTCTTCTGCGCCTCGTCAATATCAATATCTACGATTGCAAGATTCGCACCCGCTTCCGCAAAAGCAACTGCGACGCTTTTTCCGATGCCTCTTGCGCCGCCTGTGACAAAAATCGCTTTTCCGTCCAGACGCATTTTTTCAATAATGCCCACTGTTTACCTCCTATTTCAATATTATTATGTGTATTTTTATAATGCATAAACATGAATCGGGAAAAAGGATGTTCGTTAAAATTAAGAACCTATCTTCAATAACGAGAAGTGTCGACGCAGCAAAGCGATTTGTTCGCAGTGCAAGGCAAATTTTTGAAGTAATGCTTTGTGCATTGCAAGAAAATTTAACGACGCAATGCGGAAAATCGCTGCTGAGACGGCGTTTCGAGTATTGAAGATGGGTTCTTAAATTTACTTCCACGGGTCGATGATATATTTGCCTTTTGCCCGCATTTCAGGGCTTGACAGGATTCCGCCCAGCTCCTCAAGCCCGCATGGCGGCAGCAGCATGGAGGTCACGTCCAGTCGCCCGGAATCGATTAAATCCAACGCGCGCTTTTGCGTATACGGATTGATAAAGGACGCTTTCAGCTCAATTTCTTTTCGGAAAAACTCAAATGGCTTTATCCTGATTTCATCGTCCGGTTTTGTCAGACCGTACATCATAACGACAGATTTGTTTCCGGCAAGGCTGACGGCCTGCTCAATCGCCGAGGTTAGCCCGACGCATTCAATGACTGTGTTTACGCGATGTATGCCGTGCTCATTCAGGACGGCTTTCGCGTCCTCGTTAAACGGGTCAATACAAATGTCGGCGCCAAGCTCCTTCGCCATCCGGCGCTTTTCTTCCACCGGTTCAATCATAACAAGCCGGACCGCTCCGCTTATACGGGCGAGCTGCATCACAATCAGCCCAATCATACCGCCGCCAATCACAACGACATTGCTTCCCGGCACAATCCCGCATATATCCACGCCGTGCAGGCAACACGCCACCGGCTCCGTCATGGCCCCCTGCTCAAACGACGTGTTTTCGCCAAGGAGGTAGACCTGCTTTGCGTCCACGCGGCAAAATTGCGCGAAAGCGCCGTTCTCCGTCGTGCCGTAGCCCACCATGTTTTCGCAGTAATGTGCAAGGCCGTTTACGCAATAATAGCACTCGCCGCAATACCGGTTCGGGTCGATGCAAACCCGGTCGCCGGGGCTTATGTTTTTCACCCCGGAGCCTGCCGCTTCAACCACGCCTGAAAACTCGTGCCCGAGAATCGCCGGCGGGGTGCAGTCCGCGGCGCCCTCGTCGCCTTCAAAAATATGTACGTCGGTACCGCACACGCCGCAGGCCTTTACGCAAACCAGCACGTCGTTCGGCCCCAAATCGGGCATCGGGGAATCTTCCACACGCAAATCATGTTTTCCATAAAAGACCGCGCTTTTCATGAATCCTTCCTTTCCGCCGTATATAGCGAACCGCATCAAGGCCCTTCTTTTGTAAGCACTCTATAAAAGAGTGTACTTATGTTGGGTGGTTTTGTCAAGATTTTTATTATGACAAAAAGGTTACAAAACAGGCTTGCTTTCCAGCAAGCCTGTTAGAATCAGTATTAATGCTAATCACTAACTAAAATAATGATAAATAACGGTTAATTTTTCGTCTGCCGCCGTCATCAGCATCGTTTCACGATGGCGTGAACTGACGTTCACATTCATTCACATAAACCAGCGTTCATATTTTTTCATATTACCGGGCGAAAGCCCGCCTATGTCGTTTTCCTAACCAGCAAAAAAATTCCCGCGTGATTTATTTCATCATTTTAATCGATGATTAGGGCCTATTGACACTACCGCTCAACGCCTATCTATCGGCAGGTTTTGCGCCAAATTGCGTTAAATTTTCTTGCAATACGCCAAGTATTACTACAAAAATTTGCCTTATTTGACATAAAATCCGCTCTATGTCTAGGCATTTCGGATAGTGTCAACAGGTCTAGTATAGCAAGCGAAAATTCACCGCTGATACGATATTTTAAGCTATAAACGCAGGTCTTACACCGAACTTATGAAGCGCTCTATATGAAGAAGGGCGGCCCCGAGCGCCGAGGCTTCCACCTTGTATTTGCACGGCCTGATGTAAGATGCGTCCTCATTGAACGTGTTGATTTTTTTCAAATGCTCCTTTAGCTGCCCGATATATGGCTCCATGTAGCTTCCCACATAGCCGCCGACGATGATGCTGCAATCCATCAGCATACGCAGGCTGTTAATCGAAACGGCAAGCTTAAGCAGGTATTCGTCCCAGGCGGATTGCAGCGCCTTATCGCCGGGAAGCCGCTTAAAAAACAATTCAAGGCTTCCGCCGGCCAGCGCCGCAAGGTGTTTTGCCGCGCAATAGGCGTCAAGGCAGCCGCTTCGCCCGCAATAACATGTTTTGCCGCCGGGAATCAGCGTCATATGCCCAATCTCGCCGCTTTTCCAGTTGTCGCCCATATAAATATTCGCGCTGCACCAAGGGGTTCCGGCGTATGCCGCAGCGATTTCCGGAGTAATCACCGCGCCGCCCACACTATTGCTAAGCGATAAATACAGCGCCGTGGACCCGTCCTCAAAGCAGCTTATCTCGGCGATTGCGGCGGCGTTCGCATCGTTTGTGAATACACAGGTAAACGGGATATGCCTTGAGATTTCCTCACACGGGATGTTTTTTAGCTTCAGCGCATGGGAAACCGTGATGATCTTATCTTTGGAATTCACGATACCGGGAAGGGAAATCCCGACCCCGAGCAGTTTCTTTTTTGATATCCGTGCTTCGGTGATAAATCCCGTCAGCTCGCGCGACAAATCCTCAAGGTACGCTTCGGAATATTCAAACGGCTTCTGTATGCGGATATGCTTGAGAGCCGCGCCCGAAAGGTCGGCCAGCACCATGCCGATGTGGTTTTGGGTAATATCAAGCCCGACGGCATAGTTGGCGTCGTGGATGGGGGACAGCGCCTTGGCCTTCCTGCCGCCCGTGGATTCCAGCGTACCGTCCTCGCTGATAAGCCCTTTTTCAATCAACTCGTTTACAATATGCAAAACCGTCGGGGAACTGATTTCCAGCGCGTGTGAAATATCCGGCCTTGATAAACGGCTGTGCCTGTTTATATACCGGTACACGCGGTTGCGGTTGATGCGCTTGATATCCATATTGCTTACCTTTTCTTTGCTCATTCTGCCCTCCATTATGATGATTAATTAAGCTCAAAACCGTCCAATCTTTGCGGCATGTCTTCCGCGCGGCCACATTGTCGTCCCTGCCGCACAAAAAATATGCTCGCGAATCTTCGGGCGTTTTCAAGCTTAACAACTATAAAAGTATCTGCCTGGGCCTTTTCGCGGTATGCTTCGCTATTTTTTCACGCAATACTTTCGGCTTAATCGGCTTTACCATAAAATCGCTTACGCCGAGCGAAACCGCGGTTGCAAGGCATTCCGCGGAGCCGTTGCCCGTCAGGATGATGATGGGCGTCTCCTTATGCTCGGGAAATCTTCTGATAATGGGAATCAGTTCAAACCCACCAAGCCCCGGCATGATGACGTCAAGCAAAAACAAATCGGGCATAAAGCGAAACAGGAACTGCTCTATCTTCATCGAATCCGTCAGCCCCTGCACCGTGTATTCGCCGCCCAGCGCGGAGGTAACGGTCTTTATCATAACCATGGAATCGTCAACGGAAAGAACCCGCCGTTTGCGGCGCGCCTCGTTCTTTATCACAAGCCGCAAAGCTTCCATTAACGTCTTGGGGGACCCATCGATTTCTTCTTTGTTTTCTTTTTCGCTTTCCTCTGTCTCTTCTTTAAATTGCTCCCAAAAATCCTCGAGGGAACCGTTTACCGATGCAAGCGCCCGCCTGTATACGCCCCTGAAAACATCAAAAAAGTTTTGCGCCAAAATAGACGCAAGCCGTTTGTTGCTTTTTCCAGCATCGGTTAAAAGGGCGTTTAAGTCCTGCAAAATCGCGCTATGCCCGATACACATCAGTAAAATTTTAATGTCCGCCAGGGTTTTCAGGTCGTTTTCATCGTAGCCGAACTCGGCAATTTTATTTATTGCGTCCTCGGCGGCCGGCGCGCCCGCTACAAACCTCGACAACAGGATTAAATATTCCTCGGCCGTCATCTGCGGGTTGCCCCGGGCGATTTTGAGGACGTCCATATCCCCTCTTCGCATGATTGCCGCAAAGTCAAAGCTTTTTACGTTTTCCTGTTCCATTTCAAAAGCACGCCCTTTTGTTGGTAAAATCATATGCCGGAAAGGCGCCGTGACTGCTATCGGCCGGCGGGGCGCCGAATCCCCCCAACCCTTTTGGAAAGCAACAACCCCGCGCCGGAAAGGCACATCATCATCGCCGCGGGAAGAACCCGCGAACCGTCCGACGTCGAGGGGTTTGCGGCGGAGCCTTCGTTCACCGTTGAGATGGGGGCTGCGTCAAGGTAGCCTCCGAAAAATTCGCTCTCCTCGGGTACGTAGCCGTCTTCGTCCGTTTCCACCACCTCGCTTGCCGGAACGGCGGGAACCTCGGAATTAAGCCGGGGAAGCGTGCCGTTTACGGGAAGCTCCCCCACAGGGCCGCCGGGCGGCGGCGGAACGAAATCTTCCTCAAGGCCGCCTAAAATATCTTCCAGCTCTTCCAGTTCTTCGTCCGTCATCAGCTCGGCGTAACCGGTTCTCAGGATGTCAATGCTTTCCTCATCCTCGATTTCACGGAGCAACGCGATGTTGGAAACAACATAATTCTCAAGCGTATCCGTCCGGATTGTCAGCCTGTTCAGCCGGGCATCGAACGACACCTCGTCCGCCCCCATTGATTGCAGGGAATCCCCCATAATCCTGTAAATGAAAAGGGATTCCGGCTCGCCTCTCCCACGCGAAAGCCTGTCGCGCCTGACCGGGATTTCAAGGCTGCCCCGCGCGCGGAACGTATCCTTGTCCCCCCTGAAATTATAAAACTCAAGGTATGTATTTCTTTCGGCGTTCATTCTGGAGATATTTGGCTGAGGCTCGCGCGAAAGGCTGAAGTAGTACCTTTCACCGGCGTAAACCCTGTTCGTGTATCTGATATTTTCGCCGAAATCAAAGGTGACTTCGCCGCTGAAGGGGCGCCTTACATGAACCTCCGTGGGGCGGCCTACGGGATAAACCGAGCGCCGGTTTACATTCTGCACACGGTTTATGATATAACAGCTTAAGTTGATAAGCGTATCCTGATACCCCACGCCGTTCACCGACAGCACGAATTGGATGTGGATTTCATTTGCGGTGAAGTGCTCATAATGCTCTACAAGCGGTATCTTTACAAACATGGTGGCGGGCAGCCCGTTGATTTTCTCCCTCCTGCCGTCAACCACTTCTATTTCTTCCACAAAATCGCCGCCGGTTAAAACCTTCGAGCTTATGCCCACATTGTCGGTTCTAAACATGTTTTCCGCCACGGGGGATTCTGTCGCGGCGTTTCCCGGGTAAACCATAACTGGCAGGTACAGCACGCTCCCCGCATAAAATTCATCATAGTTAAAATCATCAATAACCTGTTTGTTGTCGACAAGTATCGCATTCCAATAATCAAAAAAATAAGCGTTTGCCGTATCTGTATAATTGCCCGGGCCATGAAAGCCCGACGACGCGGCGCCTGCCGTCAGCGGGACCGTTAAAATAAGCGCAAGCACCGGCGCAATGATTCTTTTAAGCATCATGCTCACCTCGCATCAACGAGAAAGTATCGGCATTGCACGGGCTTTCACAGAAACGCAAAGAAGCCTACAATTACCTAACATACATCATATCACACCTTTGCCGGCTTTTCAATCGAAACGGCATAAATTTAACATTCTGAACACAATTCGGCAATTGATTGCAAAGCGGTTCTTTTTTATGGTATGATGTGAATAAATGTGAACGCCGCCTGTCAGGCTGTGTGAACTGTATGTGAACTTTCGTCCACATTCGTTCACATCACGTGCAGTTCACACAATTATACTACAGTATAATCCGGTGTTATCATTTCCATGAAATGAACTTCTGAAAGCGGGAAGATTACCTTGGCGTATACGATTGAAAAAGGCATGTGGCGCGCGGTGTTTGCCGTGCCGAACGAAATTATCGACACGCACCTGAAAATGCTTGGCGACGTACCCTTGCGCGTTCTTTTGGCGCTCCTGCGGTACGACGGGGGCTTGGAAATCCCGGCGATTTCGGCAATTACCGGCAAGCCCGAAACGCTGGTGCGGGAAGCGCTGGAAGCGCTTGTAAGCGCAGGGGTTATCGCCGGGCAGGAGCCCCCCGCACCGGCTTTAACCTATGTACAGGAACCCGAGCCAAAGATTCCGGAGCCTTCCGGCGAGCGCAAAATCACGACCTTGTCCTCCGAACGCAGGAAGCTTACGCGCGGTGAAATCGGCGAGCTCGCCGCCGTTGATGAAAACATCGGCTGGCTTTTGCAGGAATCCCAGGCCGTTTTGGGCAAAACCTTGAACTTCGTCGCGACCGAGACCATCACCGCACTTTACAGCTACTACGGCATGAAGCCGGATATTATCCTGATGGTGCTGCAATATTGCGCCGGTATGGAAAAGACAAGCATATCCTATATTGAAAAGGTCGCATCATCATGGTACGAAAAGGAAATTGAAACGCACGAGCAGGCCGAGGCTGAAATCCAGAGGCTGAAGCAGGCGGCAAGCGATGAAAGCCGCATTAAGTCCGCATTTGGGATATATGACCGCAACCTCGTGTCCTCAGAAAGAAAATTTATCCATACATGGATAAACGATTACGGCTTTGACATACCGATGATTGTGCTGGCATTCGAGCGCGCCGTCGAGGTAAAGGGCAGGCTTTCGTTTTCGTATATCAACGGGATTCTCGCGAACTGGCATAAAAATGGCATCAGGACGCCGGGCGGCGCGTTTTCGGATATGCAAAAGCCGCGTGAAAAGCAAAAAGCCGCACAGCCTGCCAAGGAATCCTCTTACGATCTTGGCGAGCTTGAGCAGCGGTTGAACCAGGGGGCGTTTTAAATTTAAAGCGCAAGCGGCTTCCGCTTGCGCGAAACCGCCGCTCATGCGCAATATAACCATTCCTTTTTATGGCTATTTTGCGACTTGAGCGCTGCGAAAGGAATGGTCATAAATGGGCTATACGAAACAGGTTTTTAAATATGCGGAGCAGGAGCTCGCGCACCGCCGTAACGCGGCGCGCGAGCGAAACGCCGCGCGCGCCGATGAGATTGCGGTCAAAATACCGGAGATACCGGTCATCCAGCGCGAAATGGCCGAGGCCGCCCGACGCGTGACGAAGGCCGTAATCCTTTCGCCTCAAAACGCGGCGGGGGAGATTGAAGCCCTGCGCGACAAAAGCCTCGCGCTGCAAAAAAAACGCGCAGAACTGCTTATCGCCGCCGGTTACCCGGAGGATTACTTAAAAGAGCAGGCCCCCTGCGATGCGTGCGGCGGCAGCGGCTGGGCGGAATCCGCGACGTGCGGCTGCTTCCGTGAAATATTAAAGCAGAAGGCCTATGAGGAGTTAAGCGAAGTCTCGCAGCTAAGGCACTGCTCGTTCGAAAACTTCAGCGCGGAGATGTACCCCGAAGCGGCAGCCGACGGCGGGGTCTCCCCCCGCAAACATATGTCCGGTATTTATTCGTTTTGCCAAAAATACGCCGCCGGTTTTTCGAAGGATTCCGAAAGCCTGCTCATGCTCGGGTATACGGGGCTTGGTAAAACGCACCTGTCGCTCGCCGTCGCGGGCGTTGTGACAGGGCTCGGCTACGGGGTTTTGTACACGCCCGTGCAAAAGCTGATGGATAAGCTGGAATCGCTCAAGTTTTCGTATTCCCCGGAGGCGAAGCAACAGTACGCCCGCGATATGGAAAGCGTGCTTTCCTGCGATTTGCTTGTGCTTGATGATTTGGGAGCGGAGTTTATCACGCAGTTTTCATCATCAATTCTTTATAATATCGTGAACACGCGCCTTGTCGAAACGCGCCCGACCATCATCAGCACAAATCTTGATCCCGCCGAAATTGAGGCAAAATACGCCCCGCGTATGCTGTCACGTCTGATGGGGGGATACCGCGCGCTCAAGTTTACCGGCAAAGATATCCGGTTTGAAAAGAAAATGCGCGCTCAATGAATCAGCAAGACGCAGGCGGCCGCCGCGCCGAGCCCCGCGGCACAGAGCAGCCGTATCGCCGCAAAGACGGCTTTCCCTTTAGGCCGCCACCACGACCGGATTTTCAGCCCCGACAAAAACTCGTCGGCATACAGGCGAAGCGCGTCGTTATCCGCGGCGCCGTTTTGCCGTACAAATAAAATCGCGCGCTCAAAATAATCGCTGCCGGTGTCGCAGATTTCAATTACATTTTTGTTGACTCCCTTTACCATTCCAAGCTTCCCCCGTGTTTTTTATAATGCGAACCGCCGTTCATGCTCGTTGACATTTGTTCACATCGCTCCGCGATGGTGTGAGCCGCACGTGATGTGAACGAATGTGGGCGAAAGTTCGCATACAGTTCACACAGCCTAACAGGCCGGCGTTTACTTTGTTCACATTATTGGCAGCTGCAATCCGTGATATTCCGGTAGCGAAAAATATGGGAAATTTCAGACGGGTAAATATACAACAACAATTTGTAGTAGTTGACAAGCATTTTTAAGTCTAAATTTTGTGTTTTGCTTCATCCATCGTTTCATTCGAAACTGGAAATTCCGGCAAATATTCACAGCGGGTTTGCATATTATACGGGTTGTAAACGTCAAAAGGAGGCAAAATTGTTGAAAACTCGGTTGAAAGTGTGGAAAACACCTTTTCCGGCGTGTGAAATAAAAATTTTTTATAAATTTTTTATTCATCTTCCATGTATACCTCGCAAAAAATAACAGATAGTTGATTCGCCTTTACGAAAAAAAATGAAACAGGTGAAAACGGTGGATTATATTAAAATTGAACAATCGGGTGAAAACACTTACGTAAAAGGCGTTCGAAATTTCTGCCTTGACGATATCCTCGATTGCGGACAGTGCTTTCGGTGGGAAAAGCTGAATGACGGTGTCTGGCGCGGGATTATATCGAAATACGCAAGGACGGTGGAGCAAAATGGCGACACCCTTATTTTTTACGGCGTAACGCCCGGTGAGTTTGACGAGATTTGGTATAACTACTTTGATTTTGGCAGAGACTACGGTATGGTGAAGGAAATCCTGTCGCGCGACGAAGCGATGCGCCGCGCGATTAGCTACACGCCGGGCATGCGCGTTTTGCGCCAGGAGCCGTGGGAGGCGTTGTGTTCGTTTATTTTAAGCCAGAACAACAATATCAAGCGCATACGCGGGCTTGTATCGCGCCTTTGCGAAGGCTTCGGCGAAAAAATAGACGGCGGTTGTTCATTCCCGGCGCCGAAAGCGCTCGCGGGAATGACTGAATTAGATCTGGCGCCGGTAAAAAGCGGGTTCCGGGCAAAGTATATACTCGATGCAGCAAGGAAGGTAGCGTCAAACGAGGTTTGCCTCCGCCGCATTCATAACATGCCGCTTAACGACGCGGACACCCTTTTACAGACAATCCGCGGCGTCGGGCCGAAGGTGTCGGCCTGCGCGTTGCTTTACGGCTTCGGGCGTGCCGAAAGCATCCCGCGCGACGTTTGGATAAACAGAGTGATGGCGCGTTTTTATCCAAATGGCATACCTGCGGAGCTTTCCGGTTTCGCGGGGCTTGGACAGCAGTATTTGTTCCATTACATAAGAAATAACACGGGAGCGCTTGATGTATCCGCAAAAAAGTGATAAACTAAGATATTGGAAACGATAAAGCTTCTTGAAGGAGACTTGGCGATGACGAAGGAAAAGTCGTGCGGCGCGCTTGTGCTACACAAGGACGGCGATAAAACAAAAATCCTTATTTTAAAGCACAGGCTTGGCGGGCATTGGTCGTTTCCCAAGGGGCATGTCGAAAAAAACGAAACCGAGCTTGAAACCGCCTGGCGCGAGGTTTATGAAGAAACCGGCATTCAAATAAAAATTTGCGACAACTTCAGGGAGATGGTCTCCTATTCGCCGAAGCCGGGTGTCTGCAAGGACGTCGTTTATTTTTTAGGCTATGCAAAGGATAAAGAAACCAGTATGCAGGTGGAGGAAGTAAGCGAGATTAAATGGGTGGATTTATCGTCGGCGCATGAATTTCTGACATATTACAACGACAAGCAGCTTTTAAAAAGCGCAAAAAAGTATATCGGCGAACACGGGATATAGGAAACGGGTATCCATTCCAATTACACGACTTCTTTATGAGTATAGGGATGTGTTTTTATGACTTCAATTGTTTACTATGAAGATAAACAAAAACTGAAAATCAAAGCCATAAAATTCATGATTGGCGGATTGATTGCACTTGTCCTCGGCGCTTGTATTTTCGTTTTCGCAAACAGAGTCCCGGGGGATTTCAGCACGGTCGCATATATGACGGCTGCGTTTAGAGCTTCGGGCACTACCGGGTGCGCCATAATTAGTGCATTCTGGTTCGGTATCGGAAGCTTCATATTCACACGACTGGGCAAACCGCCGATACTTATGATCTCCGCCGACGAAAGCGGTGTAACGCTGCCGGTCGCTGCAGACAAGTATTTCATCGGCTGGCAAGATATTGTTGAGATTCGAGCAGTACGTAAAAGCCGGCAGGATAGCGTCGTTTTTATCCTGCATAATCCGGATGCCTTTACTAAAAAGGTCCGCCAAAACCTCAAGGCCCTGATAAAGAATAATGCGCACGCATACGGCAGCCCCGCCGTGGCGAATGTAACTTCGTGCGCGGCTCCAAAGGAGCAAATCGCAAATGAATTAAACCAAATACTGAAATCACATCAGCGCATTCAATAATAAAACGCCTGCGGCAAAAGCCGCAGGCGGTCATTCTGAAAGCAGTCACTTCACCATGTAAGAGATGTTATCGATAAAATCCCCTACCTGCCGAAGCGCCTTGCCCGTAGATTTTTTAATCTTTTTTGTCCTTGCTTTGCCGGCTTTCCCGCCGGAAGCCATATATGCCGCCGCACCCACAGCCATGCCGATACAGGCGGTTGTTATGGCGGCGTTTGTTCTTCTTGTCATCGCGTGAAACCTCCTATAAAAGATAATGTGTAAATATTTTATCCGCTTCTCATAAAATTAATCTTGGATTATTTTGTAATCGTAATGAGGTGATTGACATGAACAAATTCTTTTCTTTATGTGTAAGTGTGTGTGTAATATTATTTATGTTTGGATGCACGGCGCAGGAAGAGCCGCCTGCTGAAGCGCAAGAGCCCCGCGGCAATTCCCCGCCGGACCCGGCAATCGCCGCGCCGGAAACGCCTGAGCCCCCTCCCAGAGCTCCAATTTCAGGAAGCAAGTATTTCACGAATATAATGCCGCCATTAACGGCTGAAGAAGAACGGATGGTTAACGAGCTTGTGCCGGAAGATATTCAATTTGACTTTGAAAACTATAAATGCTTTTCACATGACAAGTATGAATATAAGAAATCTTCATTAAAAAACCGCCTTACATGGGGAGAGTTATGGAGATACACCGGCGAAGACGGCGTTCTTAAGCTGGATAGCAGTACAAGCGTGCAAATAGCAACCTATCTCCCCATGGGCTACCCCAGCATCCTTCCACACTTAAAATCCATCAAAAAGCTGAGGACTGATACTACGAGATTCAAGCGTTTCAGGGAAGACATTGAACAAATGACCTGGCTTACGGAATTCGTCATTACGGAATTCACCGATCGCCTTGACGAAGACCCGGAAAACCTTGAAAGCTTACTCAAGTTAACCAATCTGGAGAGTTTGGCTTTGCAGGGTAGCGAGCTTCCGGACATATTTGATAATTTTAAAAAGTTGAAACACCTGAGTTTGTCTTCCCCCTCGCTCTCGCTCAACGGCTGGCCACCCAGCGTATTCCGGATTGAAACCCTGGTAGAGCTAAATTTAGGCTCTAACAACTTGGAATATATCCCAAAGGAAATTGCGCGGCTGAAAAACCTGGAAAGGCTTGATTTGAGCTGGAACCCTATCCGGCATATCCCCGATGAAATTTGCGGGCTGACCAAGCTGCGGGAATTAAACCTTGTAGCAGGCATGCATGGCTACAAAGGGTTTATGAAAGCCACGGACGACCTCTCTACATTGGCGGATTCTTTGCCGGAAAATATCGGGAACTTGTCGAATCTGAGAAGATTAGTCGTTGAATATTTCCCGATAACCAAATTGCCGGACAGCATTTGCAATCTTAAAGGCTTGGAGAAAATGAGCTTGCATTTACCTTTAAAATCCATACCGGATGATTTTAGTAATTTGAATTATATACCCTCTAACTTTGTCGTTCTTTTAGATGATGACTTTTATAGATCATCCATTGACGAACCAATGCAGCAGGAAATCAACAGATTATTAGCAAGACGCGCGTAGAAAGCGGCAGAAGAATATAAACAAGAAGGAACCGCCAATGAACAAAAACCTAATGAGCGTCGCGGCGCTCCACGACATTTCCGGCGTGGGCCGGTGCTCGCTTTCCGTAATACTGCCGGTGCTGTCGGCAATGGGCGTTCAGGCGTGCCCTGTGCCAACGGCTGTGCTGTCCACGCATACGGGCGGCTTCGGAGACGTCGCCATGCGCGATCTGACCGATTACATGCAGTCCGCGCTTTCCCATTACAAAAGCCTCGGCCTTAAGTTTGACTGCGTTTACAGCGGGTTTTTAAGCAGCGTGCATCAAATCGACCACTGCCTTGAATTTTTCGCGGCGTACCCGGAGGCGCTTTTCGTTGTTGACCCGGTGATGGGTGACCACGGCAAGCCTTACCGCACCTGCACAGGGGAAATCCGCGCGCGGATGGGCGAGCTTGTCGAAAAAGCGGACATCATTACGCCGAATCTGACGGAGGTGTATATGCTTTTAGGCAAGGAGTACGACCACGCGCCGCTCACCGTCACCGAAGCCAGAAGCATTTTGGCAAGGCTTGGTGAAAAAGGCCCGAGGTTCGTCGCCGTGACGAGCGTGCGGCTTTCAGACGGCGCGTTTTCGAACATCGGCTATGACCGGGAGCGCGGCGCGTACTGGCGCGTTGACTGCGAATATGTACCCGTCGCGTACCCCGGCACCGGCGACATCTTTGCCGCCGTTGTCACAGGCTCGCTTCTTTCGGGCGGAAGCCTGCCCATCGCGCTCGACATGGCTTCCAGTTTTTTAGAGCTTGCGATAAAGACCACCTACAGCTACGGCACGGACACGCGGTACGGCATCATGCTTGAAAAATCGCTGGCGTGGCTCACGGAAAAGAGCCTGTCGGCAAAATACAGGCCGCTATGATTTAAAATTGACAACTGACAATTGATAATGGACAATAGCGGTATCGCTTCGCGATATTTTTAACGTCTGCTTGCAGCGGATACCTGCATTGTCCCCAAAAAAGGAGCGCGCTATGCCGAGGTTTTTCACAACCGATATTGCCGGGGAAACGGTAAGAATCACCGGGGACGATGCGAAGCACATGTCGCGCTCGCTTCGCATGCGGAAAGGCGAAGCCTTTGAAGCCTGCGATTTGAACGGGTTTGACTACAAGTGCGAAGTCGCGGAGATTTCACAGGAGCTTGTAATCGCGTCGGTGCTTGAAAAGGCGCCGTCTAAAAGCGAGCCCTCGGTTAAGATCTCGCTGTTTCAGGCGCTGCCGAAATCCGACAAGCTGGAGCAGATTGCGCAAAAGGCGGTGGAGCTCGGCGTTTGTGAAATCACCCCCGTGCTGACCTCGCGCTGCGTCTCGCGCTGGGACGCAAGGGACGCCTCGAAAAAGCTCCTGCGGCTTCAAAAAATCGTGCTTGAGGCGGCAAAGCAGTCAGGACGCGGTATCATCCCGCAGGTTCTGCCGCCTTGCGGGTTTGAACCCGCAATCGACGATATGCGAAAATCCGGGCTTGCGGTTCTTTTCTTTGAAAACGCAAAAACACCGCTTAGGGAAATATTAACCGAAAAATACGGCACAATCTCTATTATGATCGGAAGCGAAGGCGGCTTCTCGCAGGAGGAGGCGCTGTACGCTTCGGGCAAAGGCGTTATCCCCGCGCTTTTAGGCCCCCGGATTTTACGATGCGAAACCGCGCCCATCTGCGCGATTTCCGCTATTTTATACGCTTCTGAAGAATTATAAATTCGATGTGACAAAATTCGACAAGGTTCGATAAACCGGTGTGATATGATTATGGATAAGAAAAGTATGTTTAAATTAACGGATGTATTTACGGCAATCCTTTTGTGCGCCATCATCATTTTCGCATCGGTTTTTTGTGTGCAGTCGCTTGTAAACTCCCGGCTTTACCGGCAAAGCAAGGCCGTCTCCATGCTCGTGCGGCAGGAGCCCTTGGAATTTCCGGATCTGCTGGAAAACAACGCGCGCGGTATCTCTCTTGTCGTAAGATTTTCGGGAGCGCTTGCCGCGGCGTATATCAATTTCGAGTTTATCCCTTTAAACGAGGCTTCCACTTTCATGGTGATACTGGAAAACCTGCCTGACGGAGTAAATATAAGCGGCTTTGAATATGCCGGCCGCGATTTGCGGATTACAGGCGAAGCCGGCGAGGAATCCGACTTAAACGGCTTTGTGGACGCGCTGGAGGAAAGCGGAACCTTTTCGTCGGTAAACTTCAACCACTACGAAGCCGTGAACGGGAATACCCGGTTTGAGGTTCTTTGCGTCTCGGCCTTGACCACCAATTAAAGCCCCTTATTTATTTTCTTTTTGGGCGCATGGCTTACTGTTTGAGCCGTGCGCCCGCTTTCTTTTCATTTCCGTCACGGATTGCAAAACGGTTTATCATCATGTATACTATAGTCAACCAAGTTGAAAAAAGACTGAAATATACCGAATTTACACAGGGGGTCTTGGTTGTGCGATATGTGAAAACAGAGTATTTGAAAGAGGGCATGGTGCTGGGGCTGCCTTTTTACGGGCACGGCTTCGAGGTTTTGCGGAACACGGGCGAGCCCCTTGACGCGCAAAGCATGGATGACTTAACCGAGCTGGGCTATGCCGGCGCGTATATTGACGATGCTGCTTCCGCAGGGATTGAGCCGTACGATATTTTCCCGCATGAATTTAAGATAAAAACAGTGAAGGCGACCGTGAACTTCTTTCACGAAGCCGAACGTCACGCCAAAAAAAGCGATACAAAGCCCGCGAAGGATACGCGCGAAAAGCAAAAGGACATTATCATGCCGCTTGTTGACGCTTTACTCGAGTGCCCGCGCCGTATCATTGACGTAATAGATTTAAAATCCTTCGATTATTACAAGTATTACCATGCCGTCAACGTCGCGGTATTGTCGCTGCTTATCGGAATTGAATACGGCCTGGGGCGCGTCCAGCTTTACGAGCTTGGAACGGCTTCGCTTTTGCATGACGTGGGCAATGTTTTTATCCCGAAATCCATTCTCAACAAACGCGGCAAGTTGACGCAGGAGGAATTTGAAATCATAAAATCGCATTCGCAAATGGGCTTTGAGTATCTGCGCGAGCATTTTGATATTTCCATAGAGGCGTGCATGGGGGCGCTTCAGCACCACGAGCGCTATAACGGCACAGGATACCCGAACAAGCTGAAAAAGGATGAGATTTCGGTTTACGGCAGAATCATCGCCATTACGGAGGTCTACGACGCGCTGACCTCGCAAAGGCCGTTTCGCAGCCAAAGCAGCCCGTCGTTTTCGATGCGGTACATGGAGGAAAACGCAGGCATATTGTTCGACCCTGATATTTTTGATATTTTCCACAAGGTTACCGCCCTTTACCCGTCAGGCTCCTGCGTGGAGCTTGACGACGGCACGCGGTGCATCGTTGCGGAGAATACCCCCGGCGCTGCGGCACGTCCGAAGCTGCGCGTTTTGGATAATCCGTCCGCCGTCATCGATCTTGGCCTGGATGAGCAGGAGGAACGGCACATCACCGGTATCATTGATATTTAGAAGCTGTTCCCATAGATAAAAACGAGGGCGCGGCCCTCGTTTTTGCTTGAATTTTTAAACCGATTTTGCATTCTCTCTTTTTGAGGTGATTATCGCGCCCCTTGCTTACCCTTTAATAACGGATTTTTCAGACAAGTACGTTCTTTCAATATACCTATAATATTCTGAGAGTATCCTTGCATCGAAAGCCTGCTGCGTCTTGGAATTTATGGGGTGCGCAATATTGCGGCGCCTGCCGAGAAAAGGCGTCATGCTTGGCATGGATACAAACAACCGGCCCTTTTTGCCTTTTATAATCCTGATATTGTGTACCGCAAAGTCGTCGTCGAGTTCGATGGATACAATTGCTTTCACCTCTTCCCCGGGGAAAATGTTCCTGATTTTTACTGCTGTGATGTTCATACTGAGACCTCCTATTTCATTATGAACAAACAAAAAGGTGCAGGTATGGAAATCCATACCTGCACCCATAAGCAAACAGATTACCCTGAACGGCTTGCCAAAGGGCAGCCCGTGCGGTATAATTGTGTACGGGTGTCGCGATTAAGCGATTGGCATGGAAGTTGTAACCTTCCCTGTCAGGGTCACGGTGGTACAAACACCGTGGCCTGCCTGCCTTATTTGTTTGTTTGGATATAGTATATACCATAATTAGACAACTTGCAAGGGGAATTTGTGTTTTTTGAGGTTTTGTTTGGTTTTGTGGGAAAAGGGGCGCGCCCGGCTTGATGCCGGGCGCGCTTTGTTGTGCGGCTATTGCACAATCGCAATAACCTTATCCTCGTTCCGTATGAAAGCGTCGTTTGCGGTTACGTAGGTCTGATTATCCGGCGGGCTTGACTTGCAATGCAGAAACTCCAACGGGTTAAACATTGTCTTATCGGTTGCCCCGGCGGAGGTTCCCTTTATGAAGCTGCCCGAGCGGATAGTGGGGCTGTGAAGCGGCCATTTTGTGTCAATATCCGCCTCCAGATGCAAATGCGGCGCCATCAGAATCATACCGGTATTGCCGTAAAGCCCGAGCACGGTATCCTTTGTGACCTTCTGGCCTTTTCTTACGTCGATCCTCGCAAAATGGCAATACCGGAATATTACATCCCACGAGCGGTCCCTTACGCGGTTTTGAGCGTTATTGTACTGCACAACGACGACATTCCCGACAACGCTGTCACGTCCTGTGGCTACGACCTCGCCGTTACCGGACGCAAACACGACGGCATTTTTGTCTGTCGCCACCATATCCGCGCCGAAGTGCGCGAATCCGAACCTGGTGAAATACGCGCCGGTTTTCCATGAAGCGGTTAACCGGCATTTATTTATTGGCAAAATCAATCCTTGCGACATTTTAATCCTCCCATGATTGGTTATATATAAAGGGAGGAAAACGTGCAATTCGTCCAATTTTGCGACGGGAATATGCTATACTAAAAGAAAAAGGAAAAAATCATTGAAAACATATCGGATAAACAAAACGCTGCCGGAGCTTATCCTGAGATGGTATGCGCAAAACAAAAGGGATTTGCCGTGGCGGAAAAGCAAGGAGCCGTACGCGGTGTGGCTTTCTGAAATTATGCTCCAGCAAACGAGGGTCGAGGCGGTAAAACCATACTACGGGCGCTTTCTTTTGGAGCTTCCCACAATCGGCGCGCTTGCCGAGGCGGATGAAGAGCAGCTTTATAAATTGTGGCAGGGGCTTGGCTACTACAGCCGCGCGCGCAATTTGCAGAAGGCCGCCCGCATAATTATGCGGGAGCACGGCGGCGTTTTTCCAAATGAATACGGGCGGATTTTAAGCCTGCCGGGAATCGGGCCGTATACGGCGGGAGCAATCGCATCCATTTGCTTTGACATGCCGGTTCCGGCGGTGGACGGCAACGTGCTGCGCGTAATCGCGCGGATAGAAAGCGTAAAAGAGGACGTCGCCCTGCCTGCCGTGAAAAAGGCCGTGACAGACGCGCTTGCGCGGATATATCCGAAGAAGGATTGCGGTGATTTTACGCAGGGCTTGATGGAGCTTGGCGCGACGGTCTGTGTTCCGAACGGCAAGCCAAAATGCGGGGAATGTCCTTTGATGGATATCTGCAAATCGTTTCAAAACGGGTTAACAGGCGAAATTCCGGTGAAGAGGCCGCCCAAGGCGCGAAAACGCGAAAATATTACGGTTTTGCTTCTTGATTGCGGCGGAAAGCTTGCCGTGCGAAAGCGCGGGGAGAAGGGCTTGCTGGCCGGCTTGTGGGAATTCCCCAACCACGCGGGGCGCTTAACCGGGGAGCAGGCGCTGTCCCTTGCGGAAAAATGGGGCGCAGGGCCGGAAAAAATACAGGAAGCCGTGGAGAAAACGCATATTTTCACGCATATTGAATGGAAAATGAAGTTTTATCTGATTTTCTGCAAAAACAAACCGAAATTGTTTGAATGGGCGGCGGCGGAAGAATTGCGCGAGCGGCACGCAATCCCCGCGGCATTTCAGCCGCCGGATTTACATTTCTAAATAAAACCGGAAAAAGGCCAAAAACTTTAAAAAAACCAACCTGTTTCGGTTAAAAACTTGAAATGGACGCGCACAAAACATTTTATGCCTCATATATTAGTAATCTGTGGGGTGAATTGAATGCTTTCTTTGCTTGTTACATTTGCCGTGTGCAATTTATTTTATTTTGCGCTGCATGTAACCTCTAACGGGTCTTTTCCCAAGCCGCTCTCGCAAAAAGAGGAACGGGAATGCCTTGAAAAAATAAGAGCGGGCGACCAAAAGGCCAAGGATAAGCTGATTGAGCATAACCTGCGGCTGGTGGCACATATTATCAAGCGTTATTATTCAAGCATAAAGGAGCAGGAAGATTTAATCTCAATCGGCACGATCGGGTTGATTAAAGCCGCATCGACATTTGATTATGACAAGGGAACCAGATTTGCAACATATGCGTCAAGGTGTATTGAGAATGCTATATAGATACAAAGGTAACATTCAGCAGGTCAAGACGTAAGCGCCTTCGGTTGCATATCCCCGATGCAGCTAACAACGTCATTCCCTATGAGATTTATCCGACTTTGGTGAGACAAAGAAGCGTATTAAAAGCAAAGCGTCTTAGAATTGCCATGAGGCTGTGTACAGGGACGCTAGACACGGTTGCGGACAAGCTTCGATATGCGCGGCTGTCAGCAGGTATGCCGCAAGAAGAACCCGCTGCATGGCTTGGGATTGACCGGACTACACTTACACGGTACGAAGCCGGTATTATGGCAGAGGAAAATATGCAGGCCGAAGTGTTAGTAAATGCTGCAATTCTCTGCGGTAGGAAAAAATATTTTTGCTGCAATCCATATCATATCTTCGTTTACAAGGATGCCGGTAAACAAGTAATGCGGTATCGAAAAAATTTAGGGTTGACGCAGGTGCAGCTTGCGGACAGGCTCGGTGTGACCCAAACCACAGTTAAGCGATGGGAAAGAAACGTAAGCAAGCCCCCAGTATCAATCTGGGAGCTTGTTGCAGGCATCAGATTTAAGTAGTTGCGACCCCACCCTCTTTGTAGGTTTCTATAAGTTGCTGTAAGACCTCCAGTCTTTGATTTTTTTGCAATGGCTGGAGTCTCTTTTCTATCTGGGTAATATAGAAGTCAGCCATTTTTTTCAAACATATGTAGTGCTTGCGTGCTGTCAGGAAGATGCAAGACAGCCTTGATTTCTTTTTTCGTGCTACGCCCCACATGACCTCTCTCCTTAGATACATCACTTTCAGACAGTGTATTCGCGGGAAGGCTTGCACTATGACTAACGGTGTGGAGGGGCAATATCTCTTCGCCGGATTCGGACAATTTATTTTCATTTGCAGCAAGAATTATAGTTGCTTGGTCGAGCATTTTGCGCCCTCCTTTCAATGGCTAATTTAATCTATTCCTATGCCGCTTGTCTGTATTCAGAATATATAAGTCAATTTTTATAATAGACAGCAATGAAATATTAGATTGAGGTTATGACCGCGGCCTTTTAGCTCCGCTTAACGAAGACTAATCCCCCTTGCCATAACGGCAAGGGGGATTTATAAATAATATAACGGACAGGCCCGGCCTTCGGGCTATGAGGGCGCATTAAGGCTATTTTGCATTCATGATTACATAGGCTAAAGCTTGTTTTCATAGAGTATTAAGTATATTTACATAAAATATCATGTGGCGGTATATGTGGGGACTTGCTACAAACTACTCCCTGATTCCCTCCCAGCGCCCCCGTTTGCTTAACCCAGTTTTTACTCCCAACCCTTGCAAGCATCAACCCAAGACTGCACCTTCGCGTAATCGTAAAGTTCGTCGCAAGAAAGTTCAATGGCGCTGTTGCTGCTCCCGCAAGCGGGGAAGACCGTATCGAACCGTTTCAGTGAGATGTAAGGTAGAGGAGAATATGTTTGCACTGTACCACACCTCAGCGTTCGCCTATATCCGGGACCGGTGTAAGGTAAGCAGTCGGCGGTTGAAACTATGAAGCGATTGGGACTAAAGCGAACAACCTTCTACAAGCTGGTACAATCCCATAACAACGCGTAAGTAAGGATAAAGCACGAGATAGGGCTTTATCTTTTTGCAACAGTTTATCAGGATACGATCTGTTGAATGATTGTAGTTTTATGGCTTAACAGCACAGAATCTGCAATATTCTTAATCACTACGAGACTTCCCCCAAAAGAATAATGCTACTGTTCCGGGGCCTGTATGACTGCCAATGGTCGTGCCGATGCTATTGATTTCAACTTCGCCGCAAAGCCTTGGGAAACGGTCGTTAATCAAATCTGCCACCGCTTTGGCATCTTCAAAACAAGCGGAGTTGGAAATATAACACTTACCATCGTAACATAATCCGTTGTCGGCAAATTCCTCCATTTTCTTGACGATTTCTTTTATAACATTCTTTTTGCCGCGAATTTTTGCTCTGGGAATAAGCTTTCCGTTATAATCCATATTTAAAAGCGGACAAATATTCAGCAAGGTTCCCACCATACCGGCAGGCTTGGAAACCCGCCCGCCTTTTACATAAAAGGTCAAATCGGTGGAGAAGAACCAGTGGTGCAGTCTTAGTTTGTTTTCATTTGCCCAAGCATATAGTTCATCAATACCCATACCCTCATCCCGCAAATCTGCCAGCTTGTCCATCAACAATCCATACCCGGAAGATGCACCTAAAGAGTCAACAATATATATTTTTCTTTCAGGATATTTTATCATAAGTTCATCTCTTGCAATGATAGCAGAGTTGAAAGCACCTGAAAGCCCGCTGGAAAGGGAAACATGAAGGATGTCCTGCCCTGCTTCTAAAAAAGGCGTAAAGTAGTTGATGAATTCATCCACATTAACATGTGAAGTTTTTGTTTCGGCGCCATTTACCATGGCTTTATAGAATTTGTCAAATGGAATGGATTTTCCCAAATCGTCAGGATAGCTTACACCGTCCAAAATAAAATGGAAACATACATACACAATATTCCGTGCCTTAAAATGCTCTTCGGTCAAATCGGCTGTGGAGCAGCAACTTAAAATGTACTTTTGCATAATACGCCCTCGTTTCATCAAGATAGTGTTATTGTAATACAGCTTCCTTAAAAACAAAAACTACTTTCAACTGTTAGAGCTATACAATTATTATAGGGGCAGTAGAGTAAAAAAAAGAGGCTCTACATTCCGTGGAGTCCTACTTTTTAGACACTATCCGTATTTTAAAACTAAGCAATACAATGATTTGCGCTGGAAAACCGACGACAAACAATAGCCACCAGTTATATTGCAGGAATGTCAAATATATTGCAGCAAGAATGCTCCACATAACCAAGGATATGTAATAAATATTATTCTTTGCCTTGCCCCATATAGCGGTTAAAACAATCATAACGATGAGAGAAACAGGCAAAGCATATACAAACACAAGCCATTGCAGCGAACCTAAAAACCATAGCACAGAAAAAATGATAATAGCAAGCGTCCATGTGCCTAAAAAGGAGATAAGCGAAATAACACTGCGGTCAAATCTGTGGGGTTTGACGGCTTTTAATTCTTTTTCATCGTGTTCACTCAGCAGATAGTCAACCGACACATTGAAAAGGGCGCTCAATTTTTTTAAAACGTAAGCATCGGGAATTGCCTCGCCGCGCTCCCATTTTGATATTGCCTTGTCAGAATAACTTAATTTTTCACCCAGCTCTAGCTGAGTCATTTTGTTGTTCGTGCGAAGATATATGATGTTTTTTGAAACAATATCTTTTAAATTGTCCATTGCAACCCCTGCATATTCTATAGATTATCCGCATTCCTATTATAGCCCGAAGGTATCCCTTAACCTTTAATATCCTCATATGCCGTCAGAATACAGTCTTTATTTTTAATAAGCGCTTCAAGCTTTTCCCGGCATCCACTTCTCCCGCTGCCTGACACCATACAGACCGTAACTTCCTTGCCGGAGGGCAGGGCATCAAATACTGTGTTGATTGCAGGCGCCGGATTGAATGCCCATACCGGCGCCATTATGATGATATGGTCATACTTGCCTAACGGAGCTGTGAATCGCTGCGTCGGTGTGCGTTTCATGCGCATGGCGGCATAGCAGCACACAGTATATGCTTTTAGCGTTCCGGGCCTTTGGTGGTCTTTGATTTCATAAAGCTCAGCGCCCTCTTTTTCAGCTCGGGCTTCCGCAAGCAGCTTTGTGTGCCCTGACCATGAATAAAATACAACGATTGTTTTCACGATGACATACCTCCCATTCTACACAATCATATCACAACGAATTTATCAAGGCAAGAATATGCTTATGTTCATATTAGCGGGAATATAAATATCCGCTAATAAATAATAATGGGCGAGTATCATCCCGTCCATTATCTGCTTATTTTTTCTTTTTCATCTCAGCCTTATTCTGCTTATACTTAGTCGTTTCTTCCTCATTGGCATGACGGATCTTGGAGTCGCCACAATCGGGACAGACTTCGATGCTGCCCCTCCGCTCGAAAATGAACTTACAATTCTTATTGGTACAAGCATAGATTGCCAAAGTAAATCCCCTCCAAGTTGAATTTTAAACGACAATCCCCAGTATACCAGATTGCGTGATAAATTTCATCACAGAGAGCCCTTCGATATATATATACGAAGCGAACGGCATTCTATGAACCGAAATCATGCGCCTGCCCGCAAAGTCTGCCCTTTGCGGGAATATGCTTTCTTCTTATGATATGTCTTTTTACGCCAAGTCTTTTGAGCGCCTTCGGATTTCCGCTCAACGGACATAGCACTCGCTTCATGGTTGTTTGAATGTTTTACATTCAAATTCAAAGGAATGATTGCGGCATTTGTACTACTGATAATATTCCGCAGCTTCCCACGCTCCTTCGGATAAATAAAGGTATAGGCAAAGCCGGATTGGTTCGCCCGGCCAGTACGTCCGATCCGATGTACATAACTGTCGGCGTCAATCGGGATATCGTAGTTAATCACGGCGTCAATGTTGTTAACATCTATCCCGCGGGCGGCGACGTCCGTGGCAACCAAAACATTCACTTTGCCGCTACGATACTTTTCCATCACCTTATCCCGTTGTCTTTGGTGAAGGTCTCCGTGGAGAGAATCCGCACAGAATCCTGCTTCGGTTAATTTTTCAGCCAATGTATCCGCCATTGCTTTCGTTGCTACAAAGACCAAAGAAAGAGGAAAGCGCTTCTCACTCAAAAGTTCAAATAACGCCGATGTCTTCACTTTTCCGCGAATCTCAGAATAATACTGCTCCACCTTCTCCACCGTGAGAGCATCTTGCTGAATGTGAATGCGCCGGGCATCCGTTTGATATTCCAAGGCGATTCGTTTAATTCCGTCCGATATAGTTGCAGAAAACAATACAGTCTGCCGCTCTTCGGGAATACTTTGCAGGATCGTATCCATATCCTCGCGGAATCCCATATCCAGCATACGGTCGGCTTCGTCCAACACAACGCAGTTTACATTACTCAAGCGGGTTGTTCGCCGATTGATGTGGTCAATCATGCGCCCGGGCGTAGCCACAATAATCTGAGGCTTACGCCGCAAAGCCATAATTTGCCGTTGAATCGGCTCACCGCCATAAAGGGCGGTAACCCGAATACCGGGCGTATATGTAGTAAGTTGTCTAAGTACCGCTGCCGTTTGTATGGCAAGCTCCCTTGTGGGACAGAGGATAACTGCCTGAATCGCCCGGCTTTGTGCATCTATTCCTTCTACGACAGGGATACCAAAGGCGCATGTCTTTCCGGTCCCGGTAGGGGCTTGCACCAGTAAATCCTGTTTTTCCAGCATGGGGCTGATAGCCGCTTCCTGTACCGGCGTCGGGATTGTAAAGTTCATCCCGATTAACCCCCGCAGCATTTCAGGGGACAGGTTTAGTTTTTCAAAATGTGTAATAATCGTTTTCTCCATTCCTGATATCGTTTGTGCTTGGAAAAACCGCCAGCTCTACACAGGGCTTAGCGGTTTTGGTTCATCCCTCTTATGCGACTATTACGTTAATCGCACGCAGCTTGCGGCTGTCTTTGGGGTCTTGCTCTGTATCAAAGGATACTTTATCGCCTTCGTTAAGAACCTTATATCCATCTGTTTGGATAGACGAGAAGTGAACAAACACATCGCTGCCGCCGTTGTCGTTGGCAATAAAGCCAAATCCTTTTTCGGTATTGAACCATTTTACTGTACCTGTATTCATCACGGGTACCTCCTAAAAATATATTTATACCCTTCACGACATAAAAAACACATGTTTTTGTAAGTCATCAAATGAATCAATGGCTAACAAAAACATGTGAGACAATGCTACATTAAGAATACTTGTCGATATTATCACATATGATTGCAAAAGTCAACAACCATTAATTTCTTGCGGCCCCCTAAATTGCTCTTTTTCTTTATATATGTTATAATGAATATGTTTTATAGAAGATTATAAATGGATTCAACATAGAAAGGGGGGCTTTCTCATCTACAAGATAGGAGACCATTTAGTCCACCCCGGGCATGGCTGTTGTACAATCCGGCAAATTGAAAATCGGGAGTTCGGCGGAATAACAGCTAAGTATTTTATTATGATTCCGGACGGCGACCCGCAGACAACCATTCTGGCTCCGGTAGACAATGTTACTAAGATTGGCTTTCGTGACTTGATTTCTGTGAAGGAGGCAGACCGGATTTTATCCAGTTTTTCTATTCCTAAATCAGAGCGGGACGACGACAGCAAAAAGCGCCGGCAGGCCTATGAAGCCATAATGAAAAGTGGAGTTCTCGAAGATATTGCCAAGATGTTAAACGAGATGCTTGTACACAATAAGGAATCTGATCTCGGTGATTTTGAAAAGGAAATATTGCCTAAAGCGCAAAAAAGGCTATTTTCTGAAATTGCATTGGTAAAGGGCATGGATATTAACAGCGTTTCTAATTTAGTGAATCATATGATAGTTTAGTCCTTTGAACAGCTTGGAGCATTGAGCTTCAGGCTGTTTTTTGTGTAACATTTACAGCATAGGCGGGTTACTGCTCGCTCGGCATGCGGCGAAGAAAATCCTTTGGCGGTAATCTTGGTTATTTCACCTTCCGCTGCTTCATTCGCAAATCATGTGATAATATACGCTTACGCAAACGCAGGCTTTTCGGCGTAATCTCCAGCAGTTCATCATCAGCTATGAATTCCAGCGCCTGCTCCATACTCATATTGCGCGGCGGCGTCAGACGCAAAGCATCGTCGCTGCCGGCAGCGCGGATATTGGTAAGCTGTTTGCGCTTGCAGACATTAACTGTCATATCGTCGCTCTTGGCATTTTGCCCAACAATCTGCCCTGCATAGACCGGGGTACCAGAGCTGATGAACAATGCGCCGCGTTCCTGGGCACTATGCAAGCCATAGGCTACCGACTCACCGGATTCAAACGCAATCAATGAACCATTCTGGCGCCGTATAATATCTCCCTTGTATGGAGCATAGCCTTCAAATACCGTGGACATAATGCCCTCACCCCGCGTATCGGTCAAAAACTCGTTTCGATACCCAAACAGGCCCCGCGAGGAAACAATAAACTCTAACCGCATACGGCCTCCGACAGGGTTCATATGCCTGAGTTCACCCTTGCGCTGACCTATTTTTTCCATCACAGCGCCTACAGATGTCTCCGGAATATCACAAATCAGACATTCAATCGGTTCTTGACGCACACCGTCAATTTCCTTGAACAGCACCCGCGGGGTAGAAACTTGAAATTCATAGCCCTCGCGCCGCATGGTTTCCATAAGAATGGACAGATGCATCTCGCCGCGTCCGGCGACATTCCAGTTTTCCGTAGAGTCCGTATCGGTCACCCGCAACGAAACGTCCCGCATCAGTTCACGGTACAAGCGGTCGCGCAAGTTCCGGCTTGTCACAAATTTACCCTCTTTCCCGGCAAAGGGGGAATCGTTTACTGAAAAAGTCATCTCTACCGTCGGTTCTGATATATGGGCAAACGGCAGAGCTTCCACACATGACGGGTCACAGATTGTGTCGCCGATGGTGATGTTTTCCACACCGGAGAAACACACAATTTCACCTGCGTCCGCGCTGTCGATTGGGACACGTCGTAAATCCTCAATTTCATATAGATTCACAAGTTTCGCTTTATATGGGGCAGCGCCGCTGCTCTGATTGCAAACCATAATGTCCTGCCCGACACAGACAGTGCCACGTTCAACGCGCCCGATGCCAATCCGGCCAACGTAGTCGTTGTAATCGATGGAACTTACAAGCAGTTGTGCGGGGCCTGCCGGAGTGATTGCCGGTTCGGGGATATTGCTGAGAATCATATCGAAAAGCGGTATAAGGTCGCTTCCGGCGTTATCAGGAGTTAGAGAAGCGGTGCCTGCCCGCCCGGAGCAGAACAGCATTGGGGAATCTAATTGCTCTTCTGTAGCATCCAACTCCAAGAGCAGCTCCAGCACCTCATTAATAACCTCATAAATGCGCGCATCCGGCTTGTCGATTTTATTTACGACAATAATCAGCTTATGTCCCAGCTCCAAAGCACGGCTTAGTACGAAACGCGTCTGGGGCATGGGGCCTTCGGCGGCATCGACAAGAAGTAACACCCCGGAAACCATTTTCAATATGCGTTCCACTTCACCGGAAAAATCGGCGTGGCCGGGTGTATCAACAATATTGATTTTCGTTCCGTTATAACGGATTGCAGTGTTTTTGGCCAGAATCGTAATTCCGCGCTCCCGTTCGATGTCGCCGGAATCCATCACTCGCTCGGCAACATTCTGGTGTTCCTGAAAGGCTCCTGCTTGAGCAAGCATTTCATCGACAAGCGTAGTTTTTCCATGGTCAACATGGGCAATGATTGCGATATTGCGTAGATTCAAATGTATATGCTCCTTTTGGATAAAATTGATGTGCTGTTTTGAAGTCACAGGCGTTATTGTACCACGCGCGGGAAAGTTGTGCAACAATATATCTGCTAAAAAGCCAATCTTTATATGAATAACCTTAAAAAATATTATTTCTTAAAGCCGTGACAGCTATGCTGTTGCGGTTGCTTTTTGTTGCAGGTAATTAACATGAAAATGAAACAGGCATAATTGCTGCTACATGCAGCGAGTGATAAGTATTAAAAACAAAAAAAGCTCCCTACCGCGTTGCAGCGCATGTAGAGAACTTTTAGACACCATCTGGGGATGGTTTAAAACCTAGTACCGCGTTAAAACAAAACAACGCATAAAAAAGCCAGAGGAACGACACCTAATAAAGGGGTGTCAGAAATGCCAAAGAAAAAGTACGCAGTAAAACTAAGCGAAACCGAGAAAGGAAACCTAA
>Ga0099364_10000197_pt1 | contig 101867 bp, 91 predicted proteins | sample TergutTh196P3_FD_73070 | JGI IMG/M metagenome (GOLD analysis project Ga0099364, IMG submission 73070) | Microcerotermes parvus P3 segment gut microbial communities from Pointe-Noire, Republic of the Congo - Th196 P3 | ecosystem: Host-associated > Arthropoda: Insects > Digestive system > Gut ...
AAGTAAGATTTTATGGAAGTGAACTGTACCCCTAAAAATGGACACATGGGAAAGTTAGAAACCCCAAGAATGATGATACTTTAAAAAACAACCCTTAACCAATCTGTCTCTGTACTTTTGTGCAGTAGATTTATTTTATAAAATCATAAAAAACAACTCCTAACCAATCTGTCTCTGTACTTTTGCGGAAGGAGTTGCCTTTGCGCCTTTAAACGGATGTCTTTTTTTATTTTTTTCAAGCAACATAAGATCATCCTTGGTTAATGAAGAATTAACACCCCAGAAAACTTCTAAAAAACCATTCCTGTCATTTTCTTTAATAAAACTGACTATTAAGCTTTCATATTCTTTTTTGTTTGAAATCTCCTGAGAATCAATACAAATAAAAATTTCATCACCGTGCATTTTAACTTCAATATAAACATCAGGAAACATATCTTTTATAATATCTGTTTGATTTTTAAGTGTTTGTTTAAGCTTCTGATTCATAAATTTATCCTTATAAATTAATTAACCATGTAATAATAATATTTTACTCAATTAATTATATATACGATGGTTTTAATCTTTTTTAAAAAATTTTTTTTGTCAAAGACTTTTTTTTTATCTTTTTTAACTTTAATTTAGTGCAGATAGAAAAAATTCTATGCCGCTACCGTAAGGGCAAAAAATTTTTTGCCCCTACATCCTAAACGTATATGTCGCAGTAAACATAACCCCATAAATAGTAAACTTTATAGAATCCAAATATATCGCATTATTCTTATAATCCGCTACGAGATATTGTAATCTTCCTCCAAGACTTATTACCGTTGATGCCGGCGCTATATAATATGCAAGCGCTATAGTTGAATTAACACCATATTCATTATAGTCTAAATTCACACTTCGCGGGTTAGTTAGACTATTATGATTTGTTACTCTGACTTTATCTTTACCAAAAAGATATAATCCAGACACTGTGCCGAGACAAAATAAATCTCCCACAATAGGAATAGTAGCGCTTAAACCTAATCCTGCCCCATAACTTGTATGCGGATCTATATTTCTAGTCTGAAAAGTTAAGTTATCAGTATCAGCAGGAGTTATGTCATAAGACAAATATTTCAAGCCTGCAAAGACCTTAAAATAATCGCTTAACCTATAATTAAGTGCAAGATCAGAATCACTTCTACTATACTTAGACCTATATTTAAAACTACCGTCGTCTTTTACTGTTTCAAAATTGCCAAACAGATACACAAATGTAAAATTAAAATCTTTACTAAACCGCACCGCTAAAGTCGGTCCATAGAGAAACGCAGGATTGCTTTTTACAAGAGCATTATTCAAGAAAGCGGATTTATTTTGCGCATAATATTGCTCGCTTTGCGCGTACCAGGTAGTTGCGCCTACGGTTATGTCTAAGGCGTATAGTTTGTGTGGGATTATGATGGGTATAAATATTATTATAAAAATTTTTATTAATAGATTTTTTTTCATTTGTTATAGTCTTGTTTCTTGTTTATTATTATTATTTTATTATTCAGGTGAATATGTTTTTTCGGGCGGCAGATTGCCGCCCCTACGTCTTGTATGCGTTTACTGTCATTGCGGGTCTGCCCCGCAATCCTTATTCTTGCGGCATTTCGCAGAAACGGACTCCTTGCTTGCTCAAGCCGACCTACGTCAGTCCGTCACTATGGACTAGGGGGGCGGACAACCCGGAACCCAACGTTGTAGGCCCTGCCCGACGCAAAGGAGACACCCCGGTAAGCCGAACGCGAGTTCAACGCACCGCGAAACCAACATCCGCCCCGATACATACGGAAAGAGCCAGTAGCCGCTCCCAGAGGATCTATCTGCGCTCCTGATGGATAACTTCCATTCCAATCCCAACAAAACTCGAACACATTCCCATGCATGTCATATAAACCCCAGGCATTCGGTAATTTCTTACCTACTTCATGGGTCTTACTATCGCTATTAAAATCATACCAGGCATAGCTTCCCAAGCCCAAGCCTGTTTCTTCTTCATCGCCATGAATCCATATAGTCATTGTACCTGCCCTGCAAGCATACTCCCACTGCGCCTCTGTTGGCAGTCTATAACCTGTAGAACCAGATACTATCTCTACAACATTCCATGGTGAAAATTCATCATCATCCCAACCTGCAGGGACATCTCCCCAATCATCAGGGTTTGTGCTACCATTTATTTTATAAGCAGGTGTTAACCCCACCATCGTAGATAGCTTATTACAAAATATCAAAGCATCATACCAGGTTACATACTCAACAGGACGTTTTCCCTGAGTTTCATCATCAGCAGGTTCTCTGCCACTTCCACCATGAAAATAACTGGGATTAGTCCCCATTACCGCCACATACTGATCCTGTGTCACCTGATACTTGCCCATATAAAAACCTTTAGTCAGTGTTACTTCGTGCACAGGACTTGAAACACCTGCCTGACCCATCATAAATGTCCCGGCGGATATCTCTACCATCTCTATGCTTAATGGAGTATATACAATTGTTAATACTGTACTGTCATCCATACCCTCCATACCTTCCCCCTTAACTGCTATGGCTTTTATAATCGTCACAGCCGTAATAGAGATAGGATTTTCATATAGTGTACTGGAACTGTTTGGCTCGCTTCCGTCAAGAGTATAGCGAATCTTCGCTCCTGAGGTTAGGGTACTTAGGGTTATTACACTCGCGCCGCTTATCACCTTACCGCTGGGCGGATTTGCTTCAGGCATAGCAATTTTGTCTATAGGTATTATGACATACGCAGTTATAAGTGGATTGCTCTGATTCATATCGCTCCTAACTGCTATTGCCTTAAGTGTGATAACAGTAGGACCAAAAGGATGATCTTTCAAGATTGGAACACCAGAGTATATAGGACTGGAAGTTGTTGGATCATCTCCATTAAGGGTATAGTGAATCGTTGCTCCTGAGGTTGTAGTGCTAAGAGTTATTCCCGTACCGTATGGCACTTCACCTGCAGGCGGATCAGCTATAGGCATGGCAACAGAAAGGATAGTATATTCAGTTGTTAATATGCCGCTGTTGGTCCAACCAGGCTTAACTGCTATGGCTCTTATGATTGTATCATCGTCAATAGTGATCTTGTTCGTGTCTGTATACTTTTTTGTAATACCATCAGTATCATCAGAAACAGGATCAGAGCCGTCTGTAGTATAGTAAATCTCTGCATCCTGCGTTGTACTACTAAGTGTTACTTCTGTGTCTTTTGTCACTCCACCTCCGTACGGACTTGCCGTAGGCGTAGCAACTATGTCAATAGGCTGAATGATATATTCAGCTTTTAATCTATTGCTGTTGAGTATGCCATCCTTAATAGCTATTGCTCTAAGCGTAATAGGTCCAAGTTTGTTCAATGCAATTGGTCCTGAATATAGAGAACTGGAAGCAGTTGGAGTAGTTCCGTCAGTGGTATAATAGATATCTGCTCCATCTGTTGGTATAGCGCTAAGTTCTACAGTCGTACCGTATGATACTGCGCTTCCGTACGGACTTGCCGTAGGCTTGGCAACTTTGGCTGTATATGTAATTTCTGCTATATTGCTGTCATCCATGCCTTCCTTAACTGCTATAGCCTTGATAATTGTATCAACAGTAATAAGTATAGGGGCAGTATACTTTTCGCCGACATCTTTTGCAGGATCGGTAATACCATCTATTGTGTACCAAATATCTGCCCCGTCGGTAGTAGTGCTAAGTTCTACAGTCGTACCGCTTATAATTATTCCTTCGGGGGAAGTTGCTGTAGGCTTAGTAACTGTGTCTTCTGGAATGACTGTATACTTAACTTCTAATATATCGCTGTTTTCTATATTTTCTTTAATGGCAATTGCCTTAAGTATAACATCGCCCAGAGTATTCAAAGTGATTGGACTTGTGCTTATGTATAGCGTACTGGAACTGTCTGGCTCGTTTTCGTCAAGAGTATAATAAATATCCGCACCTATGGTAGCAGTAGTAAGGGTTATTGCTGTGCCGTATGGCACTTCACCTCCAGGCAGATTTACTTCAGGTTTGTCAACTGCACGGATGGTATATTTAGCTTCTAATATACCGCTGTCGTGCATACCGTCCATAATGCCAATGGCTTTAAGTGTGGTAACGCCCAAAGCGCTTATGGTAATCGGTACTGTGTATGGAGTGCTTGAACTGCTTGGGGCGCTTCCGTCAAGGGTATAGTATATATCCGCATCCGTAGGAAATGTAGACAGAATTATGCTTTGAGGACCTGTATAGGTTCCTGCCCCGGGAGAAGCCGTAGGCGTGTCAACGCCGCCAATAATATCAAGGAAAATGGGTATAATATTATACCGTGCATTGACAGTTATTTCATCGTCTCCTGTCGCGTACACTGTTCCGCCTATGCGATCAGAATAGGCTGTTACAGATATATAATAGTGTCCCACAGGTACTCTGACAATAACAGGCCGCCTGCCTTTGGATTCATGGGTAAAAGTTTTCGTTCCCTCAATATCTATTTTGTAATAAATGTCTTCAGAGAACCTATTTTGCCCAAAATTTATATCAAGCGACATCTCGTCTAAATCTTCAACAATAGGAGAACAAGTTGTCATAGCAAAAACTATAAGACTTACCAATAAAATAATCTTAGTTTTCATAATACAATCCCCTTAAATAGTACAATCTTCTTAAATTTTGATATAAATATATTTCCGACATGATGAGCCGCAGGCGGAATTGTTGCAGATTTGTTATTTGTTAATGATTCGGTTGCAGAATTGTTAATGATTCGTAGGGTGCAGACCTGCGTGTCTGCCCCAGCCTGCCGCGCAGCAGGCTGCATTATAAATGCAAATGTTGTTAATATAAATGTTGTAAACGTAAATGTTAAAATAAAAATCGGTAAGGTTAATTTTACATGAAGATTAAATAATGAATGATTAAGTCTCTTTATAGGAGATAATTTATCGCGCCGTTCTCTCTCTCTCTCTCTCTCTCTCTCTCTCTCTCTCTCTCTCGCTCTCTCTCTCTCTCTCTCTCTCTCTCTCTCTCTCTCTCTCTCTCTCTCTCTCTCTCTTATAAAAACTCACCGCCATCTTTTCTTAATTATTACCAATTTAGTCAACTACCCAGGAGAAAACCATGAAGGCTAAAATCCAAGAAATTATCACGCGATCTTCGCGCCTTTGCGTGAGAAATCCTGGCAAAGTCCCATTGCTGGCGTTAGTGGTTTTCTCCCTTGCCTTTACCGCCTGCTTTTCCCCCCTGGACGAACCGTACGAGGGGCAAACTACCATCAGCATAACCATGCCAGGCAAGGCAATGACCAGAGTTGTAGGTGACCCGGGGGCTATGGCTTATGAATTGACACTCTCCGGTCCCAACGGAGAAATCATTACAGAAATCGCAGGCCCGGGAGAAACGGTCAAGGCCAGCGTAACGCCCGGCTTATGGGATATAATACTTAGAGCCTATGATCCCGCAACCGGAATAGACGAGGCGATAGGAAGACTCATCGGCCATGACGTAAAAGCCGGCCAAGTAAATAGCCCAACAATAGAGATGTACTTTGTCCAAATTCCTCCCATAGCTAATTACCTGATTGCTGTAGGCGGAACTCTTAGCAATCCGGCGAGCCTGCGCCTGGACGTGGAACTAAACACAAGCAACTGGAACGATCTCCTTGACGCGCTTGGCCTTGCAGGCGTTTATGTAAAGCTGGACCTTTCCGCCTGTGAGCCCAACAGAGACCGCCTGATAACCCCCCTGACAGACAATAATGGCGGCCTTTACAACGATGGAACCTTTTATCCAAACCCTTTTTCGCATGCCGGCAAGGATTGTGTTGTATCCATTACGCTGCCGGATGATGCAGATAGAATCATTCAAGTGGGATCTGGTTCTTTATTCGCAGATTTTAGTACTCTGAGTAAAGTCGATATCGGCAAGGGCATTACCAGGATAGAGGGAAAAGCGTTCGCTGATTTTAAGCTAACGGAGCTTGTCCTTAATGACAAGCTCGAGTTCATCGGAGACTCTGTGTTCTACAACAGCCAACTGAGCAGCTTTAGCATTCCCAACAGCGTTACCCATATTGGGGATGAGGCGTTTGGAGCTAATCTACTGACCAGTGTTACCATTCCCGACAGAGTTACCCATATTGGGGATGGGGCATTTGGAGCTAATCTACTGACCAGTGTTACCATTCCCGACAGAGTTACTTACTTGTCAGGATTCAACAACAATCAACTGACAAGCCTTAGCATCCCCAACAGCGTTACCCGTATTGGGGAAATGGCGTTCTACGAGAATCAACTAAGCAGTGTTGCTATCCCCGCCAGCGTTACTCATATTGGTGGTTATGCGTTCTCTGAAAATCAACTGAGCAGCCTTAATATCCCCAACAGCGTTAACACCATTGGGTATGCTGCGTTCCAATTGAATCCCCTTACCAGCGTTAGCATTGGGGCAAATGTAACGCTAGAGAAAGAATCGTGGAGCGGCCCTGTTTTCGACGGCGACTTGGACCAGGTGTACAACGACGGCGGCAGGCAGGCGGGAACCTACACCCGGACCAGTGACACTAGCAGCGATTGGGCGAGGGTGCCGTGAGGGTTGTTACTCGCAAATTTATCACGCCAAGACGCAGAGTACGCCAAGTTAAAAAGGAAGGCTATGCAGTCTGATTTTTTTGTTATCAATAGTAACAATCGAGCCTTTTTCAATATCGTCCCACAATTTTTGTATTGCCTGAATAACCAAATCAGCGCTGCTATCCGGGCTAATGTCGCTGGTTCGGAGTTGAATAACGCTAGGTTTATTCATCGAAGAAACAGCAAGAATGGCGCCAAAGTCAAGATCGTGTGTAAGGATCACAAAATCATGAACCCTGGCGTAATTTGTGATCTCAGCATCAGATGCATTAGCCGATCCAATATTTATCCAGTGAACTGCTTCTATGTCCCGCTTGGTAAAAAAACCAACCCAGCGAGGAGAAAGGTTCATGTCAACAAGAATTTTCATAACCCTGTTTTACGCACCAGCCAAAACAATTTCCCGTTCTTCAACCCGCCAGGCAGCGTAACGAAGAGCTTGAAGAATATCTTCCCGTTCAAGGTAGGGATAATCGGAGAGAAGTTCTTCAATGCTAACTCCCGCACCAATCTGTCCAACAATCATGCCAACAGTTACCCGCATTCCCCTTATGCAGGGCTTGCCTCCCATAAGGCCAGGTTCTCTTGTGATACGGTCAAAGTCCATTTCCATAATGAATTAAGCATAATGCCAGATAGAAAAAAACGCAATCCTATCCCCCAACCCGTTCCAAAGCCCGCCCCGCTCTCTGCGCCTTTGCGATCTCCGCGTCTTTGCGTGAGAAATCTTGGAACAGCCGCATGAAAAAGCGTAGTCATCAAAGCACCACCCGCCGTTCGTGGATGTTCGTGGTTTTTTTCTTTTTCTCCCTCTTCCCTGTTTCCGCCCAGAGCGCCGCGGAGATAGACGCCCTATTGGAAACCGAGGCTGTTAGTATTGCCCTTGCCAGCCGCTTTGTGATGGGCGCGGCGGGGTTCGGTGCGGTACCGGAAATGGCAGCCTACGAGCAAGCCCTGTCCAGAGGCTGGGTGTTAGGCGGGCCGCAGGATGAGATTAATCTAAAAGACACGGCCTTTCTTGTAATGAACGCTTTTGAATTAAGTGGAGGGATCATGTATTCCATGTTTCAAAATCCACGTTACGCTTACCGGGAAATGATCAGCCTTGGACTTATCAGAGGCCGCTCTTATGAAAACATGAAGGTTTCCGGCTGGCATCTTTTGCAGATCATCGGCAGGACACTCAATTACACCGGGGAAAACGAATGAAGCGCCTTGCCTTTTTCCTTGTCATTTTCTTTATATGCCTACCGCTTTTACTGGCCGATTTCGGAGTAGTTATAGGCGAAGGTTTATTGTTCGAACATGATGGCGAAAGCGGCTTTGCTTACAAAACCAGCATCAACCCCTGGCTTGCCCTTCCCCTTGGCAAGGCGGATTTTTATCTTTCCATGGGGATTAGTGCGAACTACGATAAAACATTTATTTTTGTTCCGGAGCTGCAGCGCCTGGAATTGTCCCTAAGGCCCCTTGAGCGTTTCGGCATCAGGGCCGGGCGTTTCCCCTGGGAGGACAGTTCCGGCCTTACAGCCAAGGGCTTTTTTGACGGGGCGGAGTTGCTTTTTGACATTGGGCAAGTACGGCTGGGCGCTGCAGCCCTGTATACCGGCTTTTTGTACAAGGACACGGCAATCATCAACAACAGCCCAGGCGACCCAAAAGATTATACCGTAGACTTTGACTGGGCGGATTTTGAAAATACCTACTTTGCCCCCAGCCGCCTTCTCGCGTCCCTGTACGGGGAATTCCCCGGTTTGCCATACGGGCGGGGGAATATTTACGCCGGCCTTTTGGCGCAGTTTGACCTGGGCGACTCGAATGAAGCTTTTGACACCCAGTACCTGTTATTGCGCTACGTCTTTTTCTACCACCGTTTTGACCTGGCTGTTTCGGGGGTAATGCAGTTGGAAAATACCCAGGCCGGCGATTTTAGAACGGCCTATGCCTCTTCGATTGAAGCGGGCCTTTCCACCGGCCTTCTGGACGACCGGATCTCCCTGGGCCTGCGCTGGGCCTCTGGCGACGGGCCGGACACGGCAGCCTTTTTCCCGCTGATACGGGAAGCCCAGGGCCTTGTCCTAAAACCAATTCTTTCGGGAATAATGGTCCTGCGGGCAAGTTATCTGGCCCGGCTTCTGCCTTCGCTTTCTGCGGAACTGGGCGGGCGTTACTTTCTTAGAACCGATTCGGGCAGCTTCGCCGACCCCTACCTTGAACACAGTTCCTACCTTTTGGGGGCCGAACTTGACGCAGCCGTATTTTGGGTTCCCTATTCGGACATTTCTTTTTCTCTGGAGGGCGGAGTCTTTCTCCCCCAAACGGGAGAGGCCTTTGCGGACAATGCAGCGCCGCGCTGGTCTTTTGGCATCGGTGCTATTTTTTCTTTTTAGGAGTGATGATGAAACGCGGTATCATAATTTTATTTTTCTTTCTTGCAGTTTCGCTTGGCGGCGCTAAGCTTGCGGCTCAGCAAGCCGTGATTCGGGAGTTGAGCGGAACGGTTGAGATCAGGCAGCCTGGCTCGGAAGTTTGGGGAGCCGCCGCCCTGGGCCAGTCCCTTAGCGGAGATACGGGCATTTCTACCGGCTTTAGAAGCAGCGCTCTTATCGGCATGGGTGATACCCTGCTCATCGTGCGGCCCCTGACCCGCCTGACGGTAACGGAGATAAGTTCTTCGGCGGAAACTGAAACGCTCAACCTGAACCTTCACAGCGGAAGGGTAAGGGCGGACATTAATCCCCCGCCGGGAAATAGAACATCAATGACCGTGACAAGCCCCATGGCGGTCGCCGGGGCCCGCGGAACTATTTTTGAATTTGACACCCTGAGCCTAGAGGTACAGGAAGGTACGGTTGAATTCGTAGGCTCCCTGGGCGCGCCTTATCTTGTTGACGCAGGCCGCTCAAGCCAAGTTGACCAAATAAGCCGCCATGCATCCTCTCCTTACAGGGGGCCATCGGAACTTAGGCCGCAGCTTCCAATCGCAGCCGGAGCAATGCAGGTTCTGCCCCGGTCTGCATCAACTTCTCCCAGCCCATCCCCAGAGCCGTCACCTACTCCTACACCGCCCGGGCCGCCTTCTACCCCGCCATCGGGCGGCTCTTCTGGCGGTCCGGCTGGCGGCGGCAGTGTAGATTTTATTCCTGATATTCAGTTCTGATTATCAAACAGGTACTTACTTAAAAGCAAAAAAATTGCTATGCTCTGGATTAACCATAGGAGTATATGTGCCTAAAGAAGAAGCAATTGAAGTAGAAGGCATTGTCAAGGAAGCCCTGCCAAATACCATGTTCAGGGTAGAACTGGATAATCAGAAAGGACATCTTATACTTGCCCATCTTTCCGGGAAGATGCGCAAGCATTATATCAGAATCGTTCCCGGCGACCGGGTACGCATTGCCCTGTCCCCCTACGATCTTTCAAGGGGCCGGATAATTTACCGGGAGCGCTAATAGGTGATTACGGCCTGGCGAATAACCCAGCCGGATCTGCCGTCGATTGCCTCGGCATAACACCAATCTCCCAGATACTCACTAACTATTACAGGCTGGCCTTCGGAGAACTGGGCGTTTACCGCTCCTGTAAAATCCGGAACCCTGTAGCCCTGAGTTTGCTCCAAAACCGCCGTTCTTCCCAGCGAAGAAATACGGCCGGGCAAAAAACTCCCCAGTCCCTCTTCCAAAAATACGAACAGGGTGCCGGTTAAAAGCACAGAAATGATAATCAGCTTGTATCCCTTTAGCTTGAGCAAAGATAAAATTTTCACTGGGGCATCGTTTAAAGGAGCCAATCTAAAGCGAAAAACAAACAGGATCGAGGCAATGGAAAGGATGATAAAGGTAATGACCGCCCACGAAAAAACAGGAATTCTTAAGGGACGCCAGCGCTCGTCTTCGGTATAGCCGAGGCCCAGGGCCTGCTCCAGCGCCCTGCGCTGAGGAACAAGAAAGGGTCCTGTTAGTTTGTCCCGTTCACTCCGCCGGATCTCCGCCAGAGCCTGGGCCCGGTGTCCTTCGTCCCAAAGAGTTCCGGCCCTGTCCGTGATTCTTCTGTACTCCCGGCGGAAAAAAGGAAAGACCTGCGCATCAACTCTTGGAAAGGCCAGGCCAGGATCCTCGCCGGCGGCATTTTCAGCGCCGTCTATTTCATCGGAAGGATCCGTCAAGCCGGCATCTTGCTGCCTCTGCGGAGCGGGCAATACCGGAATTCTAATTTCAGGAATGACAAGGGAGTAAGTATCAGACTGAAATGAAAGTCTTTCAAGTACGATGCTGGGCCCCTCCAGGGCTATGACGCTGATGTTGTAACGGTAAAGGCCGTCTCCATCAGGTACCGGCTGTCCCTCGTTAATAATCGCGTTTCGCGGGGCCATGCCCTGTAAAAAAAAGCGTGGGGGCCTTTTCAAAGGATCCCAGTTTGTAAGTTCCAGGTTAAGCTCAAAACTCTCTCCGGCACGGGCGGAAGGAACAGGGTCAGTCCAGCGAAAGCGCGGGTCGTAGCGCGTAACGCTTTGGGGTTCCTCCCGGAAGAAGACATTTATTTCTCCGCTTGTACCGCGCCTGCCCTGAACGGTAACCTCAAATGGTTCCAGCCTTAGCTCCCCCGGCCTTAGTGGGGTAAAGATGAATTCCACGCTTGTCCAGCGTTCACCATGAACCAGCCGGCCCTCTGTCCTGACCCTTTCCAAAAGCAGGGAGGAGGGAAAGCGGGGAGGCCTGACATCCAGATCCTGGGGTCTTGAGGAATTTACCAGGATATAAACAGACCAGGGACTAAAAACAACCGGGTTTGCCGGGAATGTTTCGATTTCCAACTCCAGAGCCGCCTGCGGGAAAGCAGAGCAGGGCAGAAGCGCAAAAAATAAAACTAGTAATCCGGTCCGGAATAATCGCTTTCCCCTGACCATTCCCTGCTCCTCCATTGTTCCTGCTCCTTTGCCCTTAGATAATCAAAAAGTACAGAGGCCCTGCCCATTGAAGTTTCCTGGCCTTCATCTCCCGGGAAAGAGGCTGCTGCCTGGGCCTGCCTTTCGGCAGAGATAAGGCTTAGCTCAAGATTACGCTTTGCTTCGATTCGGCTGCCATCGACTCTAAGGGCATTGCGGAAGGCCTGCACCGCCTCATCGTATTCTCCCTGCTCAAAGAAAATAATACCTGTATTATAGTAAATCCGGTAACGCAATTCTGGATGATCCTGCTGCCGGTTGGCAAGCCCTATTGCGGCTTCCCGGTAGCGTTCCAGGGCGGCGCTGCCCTCCTCAAGGGCAAAGAAGGCTGAGCCAAGGCCGTATTCAGCGTAGGGGGCAGCCTCCTCGTGGTTCAGTGCTCTTAGGTATGAGGATATTGCCTGGGTATAAAGGCCGCGGGTGTTAAAGAAGTTGCCCTCCATGACAAGGAGCTGGCCCTGGCTTTTGGCGCAGGAATTAAAGAGTAAAAGGCAGAGCAGGACGGCGCCGGCCCGCATTCCCTTGGGCGGAGGATCCCGGCGGCTAAAGCCCATAATTCGCATTCCGCCAAGACAGGCCATGGCCGCGATGACAAAAATTTGCCAGCGGGGATTTGATTCCCGCCTGTGCCCCGATAGCCACGATTCGGCGGAAAGGGAATTGATGTATTCCAAAAGAAGTTTAGCTGCGTTCTGACTGCCGCCATCCACATAAACGCCGCCTGTCCTGTCCGCCGCGTTCCTTAGTGGAGCTGAGACTCTTGTGCTAATTATCTGCCTTCCGTCAGGGCCAAGGAGAAAACCCTCCGGCGCACGGCCGCCCCTTTCAAAGGGGACAGGCCCCCCCCGCTCGGTGCCAAGGCCCACGGCGCTGATGTTTATCCGGGCCCTGCGGCTCCTTTCCACAGCGGCCTGAAACGAGCCTGTCAGGGCTTCCCCGTCAGAAAAAAGAATGATCCCGCGGCGGCTTGGAATGGAATCCTGAAAGGAGGCTTCCGCTGCGTCTATTATGCTCTCTAAATTTGTTCCCCCGCCGCTAAGGGCGTCGCCGTCCAGGGCATTAAGGAAGGCCATAATGGTTTCCGAATCATGGGTCAAAGGAACGGCCAAAACACCCCTGCCTCTGCCAATAACTATCCCAAGCCGCAGGTTATCCAGGCTTTCCGTCAGCTCCATGGCGATTTCAATACCCCGGTCCAGGCGTGAAGCAGGTTCCCGGGTGGAACTGCCGTCGTTAACATTCATGCTCCTGGAAAGATCAAAGGCCAGGATCAGATCCACTCCCCGGCGGTGATCGGCTACGATCCGCAGCCCCCAGCGGGGTCCGGCCAGCGCGATGATAAGGAAGGCGATAAAAAGCACAAAAAACACATCCGAAATAAGCATCCGGTGCCGCAGCTCCCTGAGCAGGGATTTGCGCTCGGCAGAGGGGGCGGAGGCGGCGAAAAGGGCTGTGGCTTCCCGGCTCTTTCTGTGGCGGATAAAATAAATGGGAATAAAAAAAACAAGGGAGAACAAAAAAAATAGAATTTCAGGATTGTCAAAACTCATAACAGGGCCCCCAGTACATAGCGCCTAACAAAGCGTACCGCGCAAAGCAGAAATACGGCAGTGATCACGAAAAAGGCGTAAAGCGGTTCCTCCCGCCTTGCGGTGCCTGAGCGGCGTATGATCAGCTCCCCCTGATCTATCTGAGAGAAGGCCGCAACGAAAGCCTCCGCCTGGGGTGCGTGAATCCAGTGGCCCCGGCCGCTTTCGGCCAGGCTTTTAAGGCTCTCGATATCGTACCTTGAATCAAAGGTTCCCGTGCGGCGCATATTGGTCAGGGGATCAACGTAGTTGATTGGAACGATCCCGCTGCTTCCAATTCCGATAACCCAAAGGGATACGCCCATTTCGCCCAGGATTGCCGTAGCGGCCTCTGGGTGAATTGAACCGGCGTTGTTTTCCCCGTCGGTAATAATTACCACCACCCGCCTGGGCGCGCTGGAATTGCTGATGTGCAGGGCTGCCAGAGCCAGGCCTGTTCCCAGGGCCGTGCCGTCTCCCATTTCGCCTATGGCCAGGGTATCCAGCCGGGAATACAGGCTTTGACGGTCTGTGGTCAGCGGTACCATAAGGGCCGCATCCTCTCCCAGGCCGATCAGGCCTATGGCGTCCGATGGGCGGCGCTCGGCGAAATCACGGAGCAGCTCACGGGAAACATCAAAGCGGCTGCGGCCGTTCATGTCCAGCCCGGCCATGCTGGGGCTTACATCCAGTACAAAGAAAATGTCCGCGCCCCGGTTAAGCCAAATCATTTCGGTAAATACAAACTTGGGGCCAGAGGCGGCGGCAAAAAGCAGGAAGACGGCGCTTAGCTCCAGGGTATGAAGAAACTTCATTAAAAATTTTAAATTGACAGGCGATCTAAAGGCAATGCCTCCGGGGGGGCCAAGGGGAAGATCCAGGGCAAAGAGCGGCTTAAAGTATCGGGAAATAAAAAGAAGAAAGGGAATAGACATAAAGGCCAAGGCGATAAACAGGGGCCGGTCAAAACCTAGGTGCATTGCTCCTCCTGTAGTCTCTCCTGAAATGGTTTTTTAAAGAGTTTTTCCTTTTCCGCCCTGTCCAGGGCAGTGATAAAGCTTTCGGTTTCATCCAGCGCTCCGGTCAAATCCGATATGGCAATAACCCGTCCGCTGAAACGCAGATTATCCCAGCTTCTAAAAAGCTGACAGAGAAAAATCGAGCTAAGTTCGGAGCTATTGTGCTCCAAATTCAGATTCAGAAATTCCACTGCGGAAAGGGGGCGGCAGTTAAGGCCCGTAAATTGGCTTAAAAATTCCCGCAGTTCCGTGGAAAGCAGGCTAAGGTAAAAGCCCGGACTTTCCTTTACTTCCATGCTCCCCTCCTGTTTTATTCTCCGCAGAAACTTAAGCATTAGGCGCAAGAGGTATCTGCGCCGGAGCCGCTTCCAAAGCCGGCCGAAGTTCCGCCGGCCCCAAATACTGATCCACGCTCCCAGGGCAAAAACGATCAGAACCAGGGCAATGCTTCCGTATATCAAAAGGTTGGTCCCGGGTACAACAAGGGGAGGGGCGGGATCCGAAAGGGAGATTTGGGAAGGGTCAAGAATTGAGGATACATTTACTGTAAGACCGGTAATCGGGGGAACGGTAAGTATAGAAGGAAGCTCAATGGACGGGAAGAAAATGGGGCCGGGGGCGTAGGGGACAAAGTCTATTAAAAGCCGGGAAACGCCTCCCCGCCGCTCCAGCTCAATACGCCGGATCAGCAGCTCCTCTGTGGCCTCAGGCAGCTCTTCGGGGGTATACATTACAAAGGGTTCCACTCCCTCAAAGATCTGGCCCAAAGGAACTACCAGAAGGCCGGAATCCCCCACAAAGACTGTCTGGGGCAGAATAAAGGGTGTCCCAGCCAAAAATGGATTCTGGGCCGCAGCCGGCAGGGTGGAAAAAAGCAGGGCCAAAAAAAAGGCGCAAATAAAAAGAGTTTTCTTCATTGATGCCCCCGGAAAAAACGCATCATGGCCGCCGGGGCATCGTCGGCGGTTGAAAGTTCAAGATACGCAGCGCCGGAGCGGCGGCAGATGGATTCCCAGAGCTGCACCCTTTCCTCGTGCCAGGAGGCCCAGGCAGAGCGAAAAGAGGCAAAGGAGGCGGAGGCCCGCAGTTTAAGCCCCGTTTCCGGGTCTTCCAGGGTCAATAGCCCGCTCATGGGCATTTCCCTGTCCAGGGGGCCGGAAATTTTTATGCAGATTACATCGTGCCTGCGTGACAGGTCCCAGATTTCCTGCTCCCAGTTAATGCAAAGAAAATCGGAAATTACGATCGCTAAACTGCGGCGCTTTAAAAGCCGCCCAACGCCAACAAGGGCCTTGCCAAGGCCGCTGCCCTTCTCGAAGGGCCGGGCCTCCAGTGCGGCGCTTATGACGGCCATGGTATGTGAGCGCCCCTTGCGGGGGGGAATGATCTTGCTTATCTCACTGTCAAAAAAGACCATGGACAGGCGCGAGCCCGCCTGCTCCGCCGAAAAGGCGATAAGGGCCGCCGCCAGTACAGCCTGCTCGTAGCGGTTTACCTCGCTGCCGGGGGATTTTGACAGGTTCCCCCCGGGGGTATGCATTGACATGGAATTGTCCAGAATCACGCAGACGGTCATTTCCCGTTCTTCCCGGTACATCTTTACGTAGGGAACCCCAAAGCGGGCGCTTACGTTCCAGTCAATGGAACGGACATCATCGCCCCTTTCGTAGCGGCGGACCTCGTCAAACTCCATGCCCTGGCCCTTGAAAACCGAGCGGTAGTCCCCGGAAAGAAGATCCTCCGCCAGGGAGCGGGAGACCAGGGGGAAGGTGCTTATTCTCGTCAGTAGTTCGTGACGATCCATGCGGTTTTTCCTCGGCGGTATTAGGGCATTGGCACAAGGGCCAGGATCCGGGAGATAACCACATCCGGCTCAAGGCCGTCGGCCTCGGCCTCGTAGGAGAGAACCAGGCGGTGACGCAGAACCGGAAAGGCCGCCGCTTTAACGTCTTCGGGGGTGACGAAGGTACGGCCTTCCATAAGGGCCTTGATCCTGGAACAGCGGTGAAGGGCCAAAGTTGCCCTGGGAGAAGCGCCAAAGGCAATGTAGCGGTAAAGCCCTTCCCTGGGCCGGCTGGGGCCGGCGCCAATGCCCAGCTTTGTCCCCTCGGCGCCGCCGGCCAGGCGGGTATGGGCCGGCCGGGATGCCGCCACTACGGAAACAATGTACTTCTGGATCTGCTCATCGGTAAAAATTGAATCCGCCGCCCTTCTGATTTCTTCCAGGGCATCAAGTCCAAGTACCTTATTAAGGCTGCTTTCCCCGCCTTTAGAAGCCGCTTCCGGCGCGGCAAAGGGGGTGGCAAAGTCCAGAATACGCAGCTCTTCCTCTGTGTCCGGATAGCGTACCAGCAGCTTTAAAAGAAAGCGGTCAAGCTCAGCCTCTGGAAGGGCGTAGGTTCCCTCATGCTCTATGGGGTTTTGGGTTGCCAAAACAAAGAAGGGTGAGGGCAGGGGATAGGAATTTTCCCCGATAGTCACCTGCCTTTCTTCCATGGCCTCAAGCAGAGCCGACTGTACCTTGGCAGGAGCCCGGTTGATCTCGTCGGCCAGGATCACGTTGGCAAAAACCGGCCCCCGGCGCACCGAAAATGTGGCCGTTGCCTGCTCCCAGACCAGGGTTCCGGTAAGGTCCGCCGGCAAAAGGTCCGGGGTAAACTGAATGCGCTTGAAGATTAAACCGCTGATTTCCGCCAGGGTCTTGACCGCCAGGGTCTTTGCCAGCCCTGGAACCCCTTCAAGGAGTATATGCCCCCCGGCTATAAATGCCGTAAGGAGACCGTCTATCATTTCAGCCTGGCCGACAATACGCTTGGACATCTCCTGGCGGGCGGCCTTGAGTAATTCTAATGCCTTATCCATGTTAGTTTAACTTCCTGTCAGCAAACGGCCAACGTCTTGTAGTTCAGGAAGGGACATATAAACAGGGCGGCGGCCCTTTGAGCTTGCCTTGTCAATATCTACCAGGCAGATAAAAAGTTCGTTTACAAGATCGGCAAAAACCTGAAGATTGCTGGTAAAATTGCTAACCGCCATGTCTCGCAGAACCTTGTCGGAGCCGTAGCTGCCGGAAAGGCGGTTGCGAAGGTTATGGATCAGATCCCGCCGCACAACAGCCACAAAGCGCGCCGCAGCCATAATTTGACGGTAAAGTTCATCCATGTGAAAGCCCTGATAACGGTACTGCTCGATCTTTTCCGTTAGGGCCTCAATTTGATCCCAGGACTGTTTTTCTATAGGAAGCTGGAGCAGGGCTGGCCGAATAAAGCGATTGGAAATATTTGTACGGTAATGTTCCCCAATGCGTTCAACCAATCTAATTACCTGAGCGTCTCTAACCACAAGAAATCCTTCCGGGAAGGGCAGAATAGAAGTTCACAGAACCTGGTATCCCGCCGATTCCCATTACATTTTATACTATGATACTATTCTATAGCATTATTGACAAGCGGGAAAGGGGCAGTAAATAGATAATATGAGAAATCTATTGATTCTTATGGTGCCAATTCTACTAGGTTTCGGCTCATGCGGGATTTTTGTTTCCAACACGGCAATACTCTGGACTGACAGGCCAGAATTCGCCTTTTACGCCCAGTATTTCAATATCAGCCAGAGCAGGTACAAGGTTGAAGTCCGCTATTTTGAATCCCCATCCCGCAGGCTAACAGAGAGTTCCGGGTATCCGGATATTGTGGCTGCCAGCTGGCTTAAAAGCTCATCCACCAGATCCTCCTTCAGGCCCATTTCCGGAATTATATCCAGGGAGGCCCGAGCCTCCTTTTACCCCCAGCTCCTATCCATGGGGCATATTGACAGGCGGCAGCGTCTTTTGCCGGTGAGCTTTAATATCCCCGCCATAATATTCGCCCAGAATATCAGCGATCCCCCATTAGATCCCTTTACCATCGAATTGGAGGAAATCAGGGAACGGGCCAGGGCCCATAATGTTAGCAGCGGCGGGGAATATACAAGGATGGGCTTTAACTTTTCGGCAAGTGAGGAGTTCCTTTTTATCACGGCCACGCTTTTTGGCGCCGGCTTCCGGGAGGCCTCTCCCATTGCCTGGGATAGCCAGGCCTTAGAGCAGAGCCTTGCCTGGGCTCAAAGATGGATTACCGAGGTCAATACCAGCGTTCAGGCGGAAGATGATTTTGCCTACAAGTATTTCTTTGATCCCCCCGAAAAGCAGGTCAACTCCGGGCGTGTTTTGTATTCCTACATGGACAGCGCCAGGTTTTTTACCCTGCCCGAGGAGCACCGGGTGAACCTGGACTTCAGGTGGCTGGCGGCAAATAGCAGGATCCCCGTGGACGAAAGGGCCGTGTACCTGGGTATCCACAAGAGGGCCAGGGCCAGGAAGGCCGCCGAGGCCTTTACCCGCTGGTTCTTCCAGGCCGAAACCCAGGGCCTGCTTCTGGAAGCGGGGAGAGGTTATAGGCTGCACGAAAGCTCTTTCGGTATTGCCGGCGGCTTTTCATCCATGAGAACTGTTACGGAGCAGATCTTTCCGCATTTTTACCCAAGCCTTTTTGGCCGCCTGCCCCCCCAGTCCTATCTTTTCCCGGCGAATATACTGCCCCGTAACTGGATATCTGTCAAGGAAAGGGTCATTCTGCCATACCTGGGAGAACGAATTCGCCTGACAAGCCGGGAAAACATCCGGCCTCTGGAATGGCGCATTGCTGACTGGTACAGGCTTAATAGGGAATAGCTTTACTTAAATCAAACAAAAACCATACCGCGAACCAATGGCATACAGCTCCTATTAAAACAAAGACATGCCAGACGGCATGGGTCAGCCGCAGATGCTTTTTGCGGTACCAGAGGGTTCCCAGGGTATAGGCAGCCCCTCCTCCAAAAAGCAGGATAACGCTTTGAATAGGCACAGAACGAAGCAGGGGAACAAACCCCACGACAATTGACCAGCCCATCATCAAATAAATGGCTATCATTATTTTTTTTAAATGCCTGTATTCCAGGATGTTAAGGGTGATGCCCAAAAGAACCATAGACCACTGAAAGGCAAAGAGGCCCCAACCCCAGACGCCCCCCAGGCCGCTAATGCAAAAGGGAGTGTAAGTTGCGGCTATAAAAACATAAATTACCGAATGATCCAGCCTCTGCAAAACGCGCTTGGCACCCTGATGCTGTATGGCGTGGTACAGGGTTGAGATCAGGAACATTCCGATCATGCTGATTGTAAAGACAAGTACCGCAACGATATCCAGGCTGCCTGTGCCCTGCCCGCCCAAAAGGCCGGCGGCTCTAAGGCTCAGCAGTACCAGGCCCGCCGTTGCCAAAAGTGTCCCAATGCCGTGGAGTACGGAATTGGCTATTTCTTCCCCAATTGTGTAAACAGAAGCTGTTTTTGCTACATTCATGTCCTTAAGACACTATAATTGACTTAGGGTTGCAGGGCATCCGCCGGGAGCAAGCCGATGATTTCGACGCCCAGGATCGAAACGCCGTGACGTGCTGCCTCGGTTTTCACAGCCTCCAGCACCTGGCAAATGGGTGTTTGCCTGTAATCTGTCAGGTTTATCGAAACCTGGGCTATATTGCGCGTTGCAAGCATAATCCCAATGGACTTGACGTATTTTAGGCCGCCGTCCCGCTCCCGTATACTCTTCGCGATTTTTTTTGCGATGCTTATGTCGTTGCTATTTAGATTAACATTGAAGGCGATAAGGGGCCCCCTGGCTCCGCAGGCTGTAATCCCGGCGCTCCTGTGAAGCTCATCTCCGTAATCGGGGGCAAAGCCGGCCGTCTTGATCTTTTCCGCCATGCCTTCGAACTGGCCTTTTCTTAAATTAGCCAGATTTCTGCGGTGGGGTGCCGAAGCCGATTCCTCGTACAGATACACTGGAAGCCTTAACTCATTCCAGAGCTTTTGCCCCAGGGCCTTTGACAGCTCAACACATTCGGCCATGCCGGTTTCCCCAAGGGGGACAAAGGGAATTACGTCCACCGCGCCAATGCGGGGATGCTCGCCGGTATGGCTGCGGAGGTCGATTTTCTTTACGGCGATTTGGGCGCAGTTAAAAGCGGCGTCCATGACGGCCTGGGCGTTTCCGGCAAAGCAAAACACAGACCTGTTGTGGTCCGCATCGGCGCTGTAGTGCAAAAGCATGACGCCGGCCGTCGCCCGGACCGCATCGGCAAGCTCTTCGATAATGGAATGGTTTCTGCCCTCGCTGAAATTGGGGATGCATTTAATCATGTTCATGTGTACTCTCCACCCTAGCCCCCAAAGCAGGTCCCCACGGCCAGGGCGGTATCGAACATATAGTGATCCCTGGGAACGGTCCTGACCTTTTCCGCCGGGACGCTTAGATCCACCGAGGCGATCTCGTCTCCGGCCAGGGCGACCATGCGGCCGTATTCGCCCTGGGCCAGGAGCGTGGCTGCCGTGGTTCCAAGGCTTGTGGCCAAAAGACGGTCGGTGGCGCTGGGGATGCCGCCCCGTTGCACATAACCGAGCACCGTTGCCTTGGTCTCAATGCCCGTTTCGGCTTCTATCTCCCTGGCCACCCGGTAGGCAATTGACTGGTTTGCCGTTTCGGCCCGGTATTTTTTTCGATCTTTTTTGTCCATCTTGTCTTCTTCCAGCGAAAGGGCCCCTTCGGCAACCACCACGATGGAAAAACTTTTCCCCCTTGCGGCCCGTTCTTCCAGGTGCCGGCTTATGCTCTTTATGTCGTAGGGTATTTCCGGCATAAGGATCACATCGGCGCCGCCGGCCACACCGGCGTAAAGGGCAAGCCAGCCGGCCTTGTGTCCCATCAGCTCAATAACCATGATCCGGCTGTGGCTCTGGGCCGTGGAGTGCAGGCGGTCTATGGCCTCGGTGCCGATGGCCAGGGCGGAGTTAAAGCCGAAGCAGCGGTCGGTGCCGACAATGTCGTTGTCAATGGTTTTGGGCAGGCCCAATACATTAAGGCCCTCCCAGATCAGGCGGTAGGCGGTGCTGTGGGTTCCGTTTCCCCCCAGAACGACAAGGCAGTCAAGGCCGAGTTTATGGTAATTGTCCTTTAGGGCGGCTATTCTGTCCTGCACCAATTCGCCGTTTTCCGAAAGGTACTCCTTTTTAAACGGCTTGTCCCGGCTGGCTCCCAGGATGGTTCCCCCGCGGGTCAGGATGCCGGAGAAGTCCTTGGCGTTCAACTCCCGGAAGGTTCCGTCCACAAGTCCCCTAAAGCCATCGGCAATGCCGATAACTTTCATGTTGTAACGGCCCACCGCGGCCCGGCAGACTCCCCGGATGGCCGCGTTCAGCCCCGGGCAATCCCCCCCGGCAGTAAGTATGCCAAAGGTTTTTGTAACGCTGCTCCAGTATTTTCCCATCTTTACTCCTAATCATGGATACTATAGAGAATATCCATGCGTTTGTCCCCACCACGAACCACACAAACAAGAGCCGCTGCTCCGCAATAACTCCGTAAAGCCAAAGCCCAACTTACCGCCATGACTGCCACAAAGGGCTACTGCCAGTGAGAAGTTAGCAGTGGAAAATTGTAACGATGATGTGTGTCAGTAGCAAAACTAATACTTTTCTAGAAATTCTGCTGGTGTGATTATTATAGGCTTGTCAATTTCAACACTATCAAAGTCAGAATCCCCGGTAATAAATAAGTCAACATCCTCAGTAATTGCCGAATAAAGAACCGGATAATCACCTGTGTCACTAATGTTGAAAAAAACATCATTCAACCCTTTTGGCGTATATACCAACTCGTAAGGAATTCGAGTTAGAAAAAGGTCAACATTTTTTATCTTGTCAGGAAATTTACGCTCAACTACATCCAGCAATTCATCAATGATATACGAAGAAAGGACAAGCTGATGATCTATTGTTGCTTTGTAAATAAGGGAATCCATTCGGTCATTAGGAAAAATAATTGAAGAAACAAGGACATTTGTATCAAGCATTACCCGCATTGACTTTTCCTTGTTTTATCCGGCGTATTTCTTTAATCATGGCAACTACATCCTGTTCGTCTTTTAATCCCAGGCGTTCTGCTTCACCTTTAAAGGCATTTTGGACATCTTTTAAGGCAAGCATAACAGAGTTTTCCATGATGATACGCCCATTTTCTTCAATAAAAATTACTTTATCACCGTCCTTAACGCCCAGCTTTTTCCTGATTGCCACCGGGATTGTTATTTGCCCCCGCAGAGTTATTTTTGCCAATTCCATATAATTACTCCTGTCAGCTTTGCATTGAAATCAATGCATTCATTACTAATGATTAACCCAAAATAGGCTTCTGTCAAGGGTGCCAAAACTGTACAAAGAGTCGGAAATTTGGGTAAAAGTGTAAGCTTTTTCCTGCTTGTCGTTTTCGATCTCTGCGGTTTGTATTTTTTGAACCGCAAAGGGCGCCAAGAACGCAAAGGCACTGCTCACTGATAACTTTACTTACGGTCCCGTCCAACCAGTGCCGTCATGGGTATACGTCCCAGTGCTGCTAGTGGGCGGATTGATTCCATAATAATCAACAAAAGTAGCATATCTTGATGAAGTGTCCCAGCCACTAATATCAAGAGTGGCGCCCCCACTAATGGTTATGCTGTTAAGATTGCTGTTGCCACTGAAAGCTGTTGTACCAATCGTCACTACATTCGGGAGGTCAAGATGTCCAATATCGCAATTAAAGAAAGCACTGTCCCCAATCGTCTCTACTTTCGGGAAGTTAACGTTGGTAAGGGCAAAAGCGCTATTGAAAGCATCGTCGTCAATGTTCTTTAGCTCCGGAAAGCTAACGTCGGTTAGTTGGTCGGCTTCCCAAAAAGCCCTTTCGCCAATGTCGATTATCCCCGAGCCGATTACGCTGGTAAGGCCGGTGAAGGCTGCGAAGGGGACGGGGCCGGATGACCCAATTATTTCCGTTGCTGCATTGGGCAGGATGAGGGTGCTAACTTTGTCCTTTCCGGTTAGGCTGGAGCCGGGGTCAAAGGTGCCGTTAAAAAGGGGGGCGCCGGAACCACCGTCGGTACAGCGGCTCAGGTTAAGGGTAACGGCAGTGGCCGTGGAATTGTCTATAGCGTTAAAAATTGAACTCCACATGGGGGCAGTCAATGGCACCGCCAGGGACAGAGAACTATTTGCAGTAATAAAATCAGCGGGCCTTTGCATTGTAATATTAATGCTTGTCCCAGAGTTTACAGTATGTAAATGGGAGTAAAGCGCGTAAAGGCTTGATAGACCAGCAAAAGGAGTCCGAACGGCCTGTACTTCTATCAACCAGGAGCCGGCTGGGCCTGTGGCTGTAACAGTAGGTATATCACCCTTTGTTACTGGTGCGGGTATATTTTCGCCGGATGGGCCTGTTATAGTCACATAGTGTTCAAGTTCATTATAGTCAGATATTTCACCACCGAAGCCTGTCGCCCGGCTGCTGCCGCCCAGGGCAAAGGTCACCGTGACCATCTCAACTTCGTCTGCGGGCTCGGAACAGCCTGCCAAGGCAAGCGAAAGTACGAGAATGCTGGTAATAGCGGGAATTAAAAACTTTCTTCTAATCATAAATACCCCCTATTGGCTAAAGGTCTAACTCCATTTTAATGGCTAATTCTGGCATTAAGCAAGTCAAAAATACCAGCATCGATGCCGAAGCTCAACTTGCCGTCCGCCTGCCACTTTAGTGTAAATCTGCTTTCTGTATACGGCTATGACCGCTGCACTATATCCCAATCTGCCTGTCGGCTAAGTATGCAAGCATCCTAATATGCAACGATGAAGGCGGGTGACTAGGGGCCGGGGAAGCGCTGTGAGGAAACATATGGAATTCCCCGGCGGAGGAGACGAGGTAACGAAGGCCCGACCAAATTGGTCGGGTCAATAAAGGGCAGAAAACGCCTGAGCTCTTAAAGACTTAAACTTGAAGGTTAAAAGGGCTATCTCATTTAAGAGCTCAAGGGGGCTCCGCAGCCGGGCTCTACATGCGTTTTCTCACAGCGCTTCCCCGGCCCCAAGTCACCCATCTTTGTCGATTTTTATGTGGACGTTTGCGTACTTAGCCGACAGGCTCCTTGACTTCCCAAAAGACCCTGTTTTCGTTAAGATAATTCCAATTATGATGATTTTCAGGACCCTTTTATTCATACTTGGCTTTTCATTGGCCCTGCCTTTTTCCATTTACGCCCAGGCCCGGGACAACTGGTCTATCATCTGGGGAAATAACGAGGGGCTTTTCGGCCGTGCACGGGGCGGCCAGACGGAAACTCTCTGGTCGGGCGGGAATGTACAGAAGATTATCCCGCACGGTACCGGCTGGGCGATTTTGGGCGACCAGGGAGTCCTGGTCTCGGATAACTTAAGAAACTGGGAGCCGCGCAACCAGGGTCTTCCCCAGAAAGTTATAAAAGTTTATGAGGGCAGGGAAAAGTACCTGCAGCGCATTGTTCAGCAGACAAAAAACCTGGCGATAGACCCGTCCAATCCTGACAACATGGCCATTGCCTTCAAGGATGCCATCTACTTTAGCCAGAACGGGGGCAGGAACTGGCAGAACCTGGGGCTCCCCGAGCGCCGGGCCAACGGTCACAAAGCGGTGGCCCTGACGACCCTGTCGGGGGAGCTTACGGTTTTCGCCTCTAACAATATCTACGGCGTTTACTTTATAACTCCGCTTTTACCTGACTCCGCCTGGACCGAACTTAATCTGGGCCTTGAATTGCTGGAGACCACCAACAACCCCGATGAAATTTCCTATATAGCAATCGCCTCCGGTACGGCCGGGCCGCAGATTTACGCTTCACAGACCTTCCGCCGCCGCATTTACCGGCTGGACTGGGAGGGCAAAGCCTGGACCCGGATCTGGGCCGGCGGTTCGGATTTTGGCACCGTGGATTCCCTTTCCCCGTCGGGCAATCTTTTGCGCTTTGTAGAGGACAGGGGGATTTTTGAGATGAGGCTCCCCGCCGGCAGCTCGCCAAGGCAGAGGCAGGATCTGATGAACCAGATCAATGCCCTGCCCAGGGGCGCAAATCCCAATGCCGTCCTTATCGCCGCTTCCGGCGAGGCTTCCGGTTTTATCGCCCTTTCGGAACTCTGGCTTCTGGATTCCGGCAGTCCAAGGCTGCCGGAGCGGGCCCTTGGGGCACGGAACAAAGAGGGCATCTACCTTCCGATAAACCATGCCATGGACAGGTTCAGCCTTCAGCGCTACTTAAACCTGATTCAGGAGCGGAACCTGAACATGATTGTCATTGACATGAAGGACGATCACGGCAGGCTCCGCTTTACGCCGCAGAACCCGGTGATTACCGACTTTGGGCGGGTTTTCCAACCCATCGATCTGGAAGCCTTTCTTCAACTGATGAAGGAGCGGGGCATTTTCACCGTGGCCCGGATCGTGGTCTTTAAAGACCCAGAGGCGGCTTCACGCAGGGACGGGCGTTACGCGGTATGGGACTCGGTGAACAATGCTCCCTGGCAGGGCTACTACGACGCCCGTTTCAGAAGCGACCAGGAGCCCCCGCCCCGAAGCCCGGTTCTTACTACCCAGGTCATTCCCACGGACGACCCTGAGTTAAATATACTCCGTACCTGGTACGACGAACATTGGGTAGACCCCTACTCCGAAGAGATCTGGTACTACAATGTGAGTGTGGCCGAAGAACTCTACCGCCGGGGCTTTGACGAGATCCAGTTCGACTATATACGCTTTCCAACGGACGGGCTTAATCTGCGGGACGCCAGCTACCGTTGGCGGGATCCCGGCATGGACATGGACGGGGCCATTATGTCCTTTCTGCGTCACGCCCGTTCCCGGATCAACGCGCCCATCTCCATAGACATCTACGGCGCCAACGGCTGGTACCGCACCGGCGCCCGGACAGGCCAGGAGGTGGAGCTGCTTGCCCCCTGGGTGGACATTATCTGTCCCATGTCCTATCCCAGCCACTTTGAGCAGAGCTTTCTGGCCCATGCCCCGCCGGAGCAGCGCCCCCACCGGATCTACTACCAGGGAACCCGCAGAACCCACGTTATTGCCAGGGGCAGCGTTGTTGTGCGGCCCTGGGCCCAGTCCTTCTTCCTGAACGTTTCCTACGATCGGGAATTTTACGGCCTTGAGTATGTTCGCATGCAGCTTGACGGGGCCCGCGCGGCAGGCAACGGGGGAATTACCTACTGGAACAATCTGGGCCGCTACGATGAGGTGCCATTTCCATGACAGCAGCAGAACTTAGATCCAAGTACATTGAATTCTTCAAGTCCAAGGAACACGCCCAGATCCAGGGCAGATCCCTGATCCCCGATAACGATCCAACGGTGCTTTTTACCACCGCCGGAATGCACCCACTGGTTCCCTATCTTTTGGGGGAAGAGCATCCGGCGGGAGTCCGCCTTGTGAACTACCAGAAGTGTATCCGCACAGGGGACATAGACGCCGTAGGTGATCCCAGCCACCTTACCTTTTTCGAGATGCTGGGGAACTGGTCGCTGGGCGATTATTTTAAGGAAGGGGCCATCAAGATGAGTTATGAGTTTTTGACCTCTTCCCAGTGGCTGGGCATTCCCGCCGAAAGAATTGGGATTACGGTTTTCCAGGGGGACGAAGACGCCCCCAGGGACGATGAGTCGGCGGATGTATGGAGAAGCCTTGGCATTCCCGAAAGCCGCATCAGGTACCTTGGCAAAGCCGACAACTGGTGGGGGCCCGCCGGAGCAACCGGCCCCTGCGGCCCGGATTCGGAGATGTTCTACGATATCGGCACGGAGCCTTGCGGCGCGGACTGCGGCCCGGGCTGCCCCTGCGGCAAATGGCTTGAAATCTGGAACGATGTTTTCATGCAGTACAACAAGAACTCCGAGGGCCGCTACGAGCCCCTTTCCCGCAAGTGCGTTGACACGGGCATGGGCATCGAAAGAACCGTTACGATACTGAACGGCAAGAGCTCCGTTTACGACACGGAAATTTTCGCCCCGATTATCGCCGCAGTGGAAGCGGCCCTGGGCTGCAAGTACGGCCAGGATGAGGAGAAGGACAGATCCATACGGATCATCTGCGATCATGTCAGGTCATCAACTTTTATCCTGGGCGACCCCAAGGCGGTCAGCCCCTCCAACCTGGGCGCGGGTTATGTGCTAAGGCGGCTCATACGCCGGGCGGTTCGGCATGGGCGTAAACTTAGGGCCGGCGCCGCTGCCGAGGCGACCGCACCCTTCCTTGCCCCCATTGCCGAAGTGGTGATTGAGCAGTTCAAAGAAGCCTACCCGGAACTTCTGGAAAACAGGGCCCGCGTAATCGAAGAACTAAACAACGAGGAGAAAAAGTTCCTTGAGACTCTGCAGAAGGGCGAGCATGAATTCGAAAAGATGCTCCCCAATCTCCTTAAAGACCCCCGCAAGATTATGAGCGGGCGGCTGGCCTTTAAGCTTTACGACACCTACGGCTTCCCCATCGAACTTACCGAGGAGCTGGCTGCGGAAAACGGCATGACAATCAACCGCCAGGAGTTTGACGAGGCCTTCAAAAAGCACCAGGAACTTTCCAGGGCCGGCAGTGATCAGGTTTTTAAGGGCGGCCTTCAAGACAACAGCGAAATCGCCACAAGGTACCACACCGCCACCCATCTGCTTCACAAGGCCTTAAAGCTCGTCCTGGGAGATCACGCCGCACAGAAGGGCTCCAACATTACCGCCGAGCGCCTGCGCTTTGACTTTTCCCACAATGCCCCCATGAGCGTAGAGGAAATTCAAAAAGTCCAGGAGCTGGTAAACGAGCAGATAGGAAAAAATCTTCCGGTAAGAATGGAAATAATGGATCTGGAAGAGGCCAAGGCACTGGGCGCCGAGGCCCTTTTTGGGGAGAAGTACGAGTCCCAGGTAAAGGTCTACATCATAGGCCAGCAGGGCGAAACCTTTTGCTCAGAACTCTGCGGCGGCCCCCATGTCGAACATATCGGCGTATTGGGAAAATTCCGCATACAGAAGGAACAGTCTTCCTCTGCGGGGGTTCGCAGGATCAGGGCGGTGCTTGAATAGGCTGCAAACGGCGGATATGATATTAGTAACCTAATTGGGGTTTTGTTTTATTATTTATGGAGAAGATTGCTAAAAGACCAGAAGGATAGTTATGAAACGCTTGTTGATTCTTTTTATTTTCGGCCTTTGCTCAGGACTTGCAGCCTTTGCCCAGGCGACTTTACAGCCTGTTGCCATAGTGCGGCTTACCAGAAGCGAGCCTATCACGGTAGGGGAATTAAGAAGGGAAATGGAAAGGCGGGCCTGGCGGATCCTGTCTGCACAAGCCGGACGCCCCCCCACACAGGCGGAGATTAATAATGTAGTGCAAAATTCATCCATGTCGGACCGACGGCAGGTTCTTGACATAATGATCACCGAAAGACTGGTCATCCAGGCCGCGGAACGGGACAGGATTACCGTCAGCGACAATGAGGTTAACCAGCAGATTCAGCAGCTGCGTGCGGGTATGGCCCAGAGCGCCGGGCGTCCGCCCACCGATGAGGAGTTTGCCCAGGTAATCAGGGAGGAGATGGGCATCGAGCTTCCCGCCTTTCGGGATCAGATAAGGCGTCAGGCCCTGTTCCAAAGATACCTGATGTCACAAAAGCAGGAACTTCTTTCAAATATTCAGGCTCCAACGGAGGCGGAAATTGTCAATTTCTATAACCTTTCAAGGGCCCAGATTGCCCGGCCCCAAACTATCCGTTTTTCCATGATCAATGTGCCTTATGGTCCTGACGCGGCTTCAAGGACCAGCGCGAGGAACACGATAGACACTCTGAGCCGGGAGATCGGCACTAATCCGGCAAGGTTCGACGAGGTGGTTATCAGAGGCCAGTCCCCCAATGCCGGCTTTCTGGCCGGGGACGGCGGTTACCTTCCCATAGGCCCGGAGGTCCAGCAGGCCCTGGGGGCGGACTTTGTCAGCGTTGCCTTTTCCCTTCGCCAGGGGGAAGTTTCAAGGGTTATTGAAGGCAGGCAGGGTTTCCATATCATCAAAGTAACCGAGACCTATGAGCACCGGCTTCTTGAGCTCGATGATATTGTTCAGCCCGGAAGCAGGGTAACGGTCAGGCAGTACATTGGCATGAATATGGCGAATCAGCGGCAGCAGGAAGCTCTGGAAAGAGCCACCAGTGAACTGACAACGGAACTTCGCGCCGGTAACCCATTTCAGATAATGGAAAACAACCTTAACTGGTAAGCTGCCGGACAATATGGCATCACGGCGTAAGGGAAGAATTCTGGCTTTTCAGGCCCTCTATGCCTGGGATGCCAACAGCAGCCAGGCGAAAAAAAACGGCCTTGCTGAAAGGCTTATGGATTTTTCCTGGACAGAAAAAGATAAAGAAAAAGAAACGACCTTGAAGGGAGAAGCGGCGGCCTTTCCACGTCTTCTTTTTACGGGTACGGTTGAAAATATCGCCGTGGTGGATAAAATGATTCAGGAACATCTTGAGAATTGGGATCTCAAGCGGCTTAACCGGGTTGATCTGGCAGTATTAAGGATGAGTGTCTACACCCTTATGTTCCAGACCACTATGCCTCCAAAAGTGGTAATTGATGAGGCAATTGACATATCCAGGGAGTTCGGTACCGATGATTCCTACCGTTTTGTAAACGGCGTACTTGATGGTATCCGAAAGACCCTGGCCGGGGAGAAAGATGAAAAATCCTCTTAAAATTATCTGCTTTGTCGGGCTTGGCCTGGCCCTGATCATCTCCTGGGCCATGCTGATCTTCGCCCTGGTCGCAGGAAGAGATTTTCCCAGAGACGGAAGATTTACCGGAGCCGGTTTTGACCAGGAGCTGCGGGCCTACGATATTATGAATGCCCCAAGGCGGGTAATGGAAGGCGATGATCCTGCCCTTATCGAAAGACAGTTTTCGCTGATGCAAAGACAGGTAAACACCATAGATGAGCAGCTTTCGGTGCTGAAACGCCGCAGGGCCCTTGCCCAGATAGACCGGCGCTACATAGCCGTCTATGAAGAGGCGGCCCACTCGGCGGCGCAGGCCTTTCCCTATTCAGCTCCAATCGCGGCCGTGGCCGTGGATGCTGTGCTTATGGGCGCCGATTTCCCCCTTTCGCCGATGAGCATTTCCCTGCTTAGAAATTATTCTTCCAGAATTGCCCAGGAGCGCTTTAATATTCTTGACATGAGCCTTCAGGTCCTTACAGGGGATATGAACACGCCGGAGCTGGCCGCCGCCATGCCTGCGCATATTTTCTCCCAGGACTTTTCCGCCATGCCTGCGCAGTTACAAAGGGACATAGCCGTAAATGATTTTCTGCTGCGTGTGCTCAGGTCTGACATTCAGGGCGCAGGCAACAGGGTAAATGACATACTGGCCGGTGATTTAGACGACGCAGGCTTTGAGCGCATGGTTTCGCGTATGGCTGCGGAATTTTTCTATGATCATGACAATCCCCTGCGGGCGGCTGAACTCTTTCTTACTTTTGAAGGGGATCACGAGTTAGCCATGGCCGCAGACGCCTTTGTCCTTGCCGGTGAAGTTCCCGCCGCCAGGAATATCTGGCTTGCCCTTTCCACCCCCAGGAGCATTTACAACATGGCCGCCAGCTCAAGCACCCCCGATGAAGAAATTTCCTGGCTGGAAAGGCTTGTTGCCCAAAGGGGAGGGGAAGACGACGCTCTGTGGATCTACAGCGTTATCCGCTATACAAGGCTCCTGGACACCGAGCGCGGTATGGCAATCCTGGACGACGAGGCCATGCTGCGGATGTCCCATTTCGACCTTGAGCTGCTCCGCCGCCGCCTGGAAGGCTTTGGTCAGACCCGCGCCACCGCCGAGGCCTGGCTGCTTTTGGGCCGCCACCCGGCGGACGAGTCCCTGCACGAATGGGCCGCCTGGTACTTTGACCACCAGAGGCTTTTCGCGGAAACCACCCGTGTTATGCGTAACGCCGAGCGCGCCGGGATGGGCGGTTCCTGGCTTGACCTGCACCGCAGTCTGGCCCATCTGCGGGAAGGAAGAATCGCCGAGGGGGAAAGGATTCTTTTGAATGCCTACAACCGGGAGCAGCGCTTTGTGGAAGCAGGTACCATGGGCCTAAGTGACAGGGACTGGCGGATTCCGGCCAACCTGGGCCACATACAGGAAAGCCGCCGCAGCATCGAGGCGGCCCTTGACTACTACGAAAGCGCCGCCGCCATCCTTGCCAGCCAAAGAAACAGGCCCTGGCCCTTTGACAGACCCGCCGCAGCCCAGATTCAAATGCGTATCAGCCGTTGCATGGAAACCCAGGGCCGCCTTAACGAAAGCCGCCGGGCCATAGAGAATGCCATGGAACTGGATCCTTTTAACGTTAATATCCGCAGGGAGCATGCCCGCTTCCAACCCTGATTTAACGCACTGTATTATTGACCAGTACAATACGAGCCACTATACTTGAAAAAATATTTTTGGGGGTATTTTCGTGAAAAAAGTTTTTTTATTCAGCCTCTTTTTAATCGTACTGTTTATTGCCTCATCATGCAGGGCATCATCTTCTTCGGCGGAAATTGGGGCTTTTTTGCCTGATATGAGCGAAAAAACTGATGGAGTATACCGTGGAACTTATTCACATCCGGAAAGGTCTCTTATGGCAACTGTGGATGTAACAGTTCAGGATAACAGGATAACCGATATAACGATAGTTGAGCATACTGGTTCTCCAATAGGAAGAAGGGCAGAAAGAATAACCGGAAACATAATTGAAGAACAAAGCCTTGAGATAGATGTAATAAGCGGCTCAACTTCAAGCAGCGGGACTATATTAAAGGCAGTAGAAAACGCGCTGCAGTAAGTTAGGCCTACCGCACCCACACATCCGGAAACCCTGCACGCATAAGCCGCCTGGTAACATTTGGCAGCTCTGCGGGGGTGACATTGGGAACAACAACCCGGTAGTAATTTCTCTGGCGCTCGTAGGCTGGAGCAAAGTCTGCGGCAATCAGGCGCTCAAAGACATACTCGGCGTTTTCCAGGTTGACAAAGGCGCCGACCTGGACAGTGAAGAGCTCCGGCTGGGCCTGAGCCGCAGGCCTGGAAGCCGGCCGGCCCCTGTCCGGCGCGGGAGCCGCGGGGGAAACAGGCGCAGGCGTAAGGGTTTGAGATTGCGCCTCTTGTCCTGGGGCTGGGGTCAGGGGCGGCTCAGGATCCGGGGCGCTTGGGCGGAACAGGGTTCCGCTAATTGGAAAATCTGCGGGGCTGCTTGACCTGTTTTCCGCAATTTCCCTGCCGGGCAAACGCCTTGGGGTAATTGGATGCATGCGGGTTTCGACGCCTATCAATAAATGCGCCAGGCCGCCGGTATTGTCTTGTACCAGGAACTGTCTGTTATCATATACGGTGAGCCCGTTATCTGCTTGCAGGTAAAAATAGCCTTCCACTCCGGTTTCGGCAAAACTCAGTCTTGTATTTGCGGTTCCCGGTTCAAAGGACAGATCAAGAAACATTCTCCCTCTGCTATCCCGCCTGATATCCAGAACTTCGCCCACGGTATTCGCGTTAATTATAAGAATATCCCTGGCAAAGTCGGTTGTAAGTTCAAGGGTTCCGCGCCTATTGGATCCACGCATCAGACCGGAGCCTTCGCTGATCAGTACAAGGGGATCCGAAAGATAATACTGGAAATTGGAAACTGCCCCAAGCCTGTTGAGTTCTTCTACCAGGGCCGCAGTTAAAGGCTGAAGGTAGAGCTGCCTTTCGTCAGCTGGAACATCAATGTAATAGGTAATAGTTTCAGGGGGAGGGGTCACACAACCCGATGCCAGAATCAGAACAAGAAAAATGCAAAAAAGCATTTTCATTTTAGCCTCCTTGTTTATACCCCCCTCCCTGTTCAATTAATTCATTCAATAATAGCCAGAACATCAGACATTTTCAGGATAAGGTGTTCCTCGCCGTTGACCTTTACCTGGGTTCCGGCGTATTTGTCATACATTACCTTATTTCCGGCCTTAACCTTGATAGCTTCCTTATCGTCCCCCACTGCGATTACCACGCCAATCTGGGTTTTCTCCTGGGCAGTATCGGGAATGATGATTCCCCCGGCCGATTTGGTCTCGCTTTTTTCCAGCTTGACGATAACCCGGTCCGCTAAAGGTTTAACTTTCATGTTCTCCTCCGTTGACAATAGATAGTTAATGCTTGCTTTAAGTCTAATATACAAAAACTGCTGGTACAAGGTCAAGAACTGCAAGTATCCTTCGCAGTTTCTTCTATAAAACCACCCTAATCAGGATCATGTAAAGAGCGGTTCCCCCAAAAATGCTGATCAGGGGGTTCCGTTTCCACAGGTGCATGACGGCGGTAAAGGCCGCCGCGCCCAGGCCAAAAAGCCCTTCCACGGGAAATTCCCCTGCGGGGATGCGAAAGGCAGCGCCCAGGGCATTGAAGCTCAGTACAGTCATGGCTACCGGGGGGACGACCCTTTCAACAAAGTTTATAAAGGCGGCGCTTTTGGATGAGGCGCTTTTCTCTCCTTTGGCCACCCGGCTAAAAAACAAAAAGGGAAAGGCCCGGCAGAAAAGTATGGACGCGGCCATGGCAAAAACCAGGATCACCGCCTCTTGCACGCTGTTCATGCCGGCCTCCGCCCGACAATGCCGGAAACCACAAGGGCCAGAACCATGGCCGCCAAAAGGGAGAGGGTGCCGGGAAGAATAAAGACTCCCAGCAGGGCCGCGAAGGCGGAAATGATGAATACGCCGGGCCTTTTTACCTTTAGAATTTGCTCGATCATTAAAACCACAAAAAGGGCCGTAAGGGCAAAACTTATGCCGCCCATGTCAAAGGGGATTAAGCTTCCGGCAACGGCGCCAATTACCGAACCGCTTATCCAGTAGGAATGATTCAATGCGGCAACGTAAAACATAAAACGCCGCTGCTGTTTTTCAGTTCCGCCGGGCACGGGTTCGGCCGGCAGGGAGGAGAGAAGGGCGAAGGTTTCATCGGTCATGGAGAAGATAAGGTAGGGTTTGAAAACGCCCATATCCCGGAAGCGTTTTAGCATGGAAAATCCGTAGGCAATGTGCCTGGCGTTCACCACCAACTGAACAAGACAGACCTCCCAAAGGCTGGTTCCCGCAGCCAAAAGCCCCACGGCGATGTACTGGCCGGCGCCGGCAAACATCAAAAGGCTCATCAGCAGGGCCAAAGGCCAGGGGTATCCGGCGCCGGAAAGCAAAAGGCCAAAGGCGGTGCCGATGGCCAGGTAGCCAAGGAGTACTGGAATTGAATACTTAAAAGCCGAAGGGAAAACTTTCATGAAAAATCCGTTACTTTGGTGCCCAGTCCCTGCTTCGGCCTACGGCCCTGTGCCAGCCGTCTACAAGCTCCGTCCGGTGCTGGCTGTCCATGTCTGGGGTAAAGCTCATGTCGCACTGCCACTTGCCGCGAAGTTCGTCCAGGCTCTGCCAGAAGCCCGTCGCCAGGCCTGCCAGAAAGGCCGCTCCCAGGGCAGTGGTCTCGCGGACCAGCGGGCGGCGGATTACAATTTCGGTAATGTCGGCCTGGAACTGCATGATGAATTTATTGCTGCTGGCGCCGCCGTCAACTTTAAGCTCGCTAAAGCCGCTTCCCAGGTCTTTTTCCATGGCCCTGATCAGATCCATGCTCTGGTAGGCTATGGATTCCTGGGCCGCTCGTGTAATGTGGCTGCGTTTGGTTCCTCGGGTAATGCCCACGATGCAGCCCCTGGCGTACATGTCCCAGTAGGGAGCGCCAAGTCCGGCAAAAGCCGGAACCAGGTATACGCCGCCTGTATCTTTCACCTTGCCGGCAAAGTACTCCGAATCGGCGCTGTCGGTGAAAAAACGCATTTCGTCCCTGAGCCATTGGATGACCGCGCCGCCGACAAAGACGCTTCCCTCCAGAACATAATGTGGCTTGTGATCCAGGCCGGCGGCAATGGTCGTCAAAAGGCCGTTTTTGCTTTCACAGGCTTCGCGGCCGGTGTTTGTCAAAAGAAAGCAGCCTGTTCCGTAGGTGTTCTTCGCCTCGCCTTTGTCAAAACAGCACTGGCCGAAAAGGGCCGCCTGCTGATCCCCGGCCAGGGCGGCAATGGGGATCTCTGTTCCCTGGATATTTGTCCTGGCGTAAAGGTGGCCTGAGGGAAAGACCTCCGGGAGCATTTGGGGTGGGATGTCCAAAGCAGCAAGGAGCTTTTCATCCCAGCAGAGCTTATGGATGTCAAAGATCATTGTGCGGCTTGCGTTGCTGTAATCGGTGGCATGAACCGCCCCATTGGAAAACTTCCAAAGGAGCCAGGTGTCCACCGTTCCGAAGAGCAGCTCTCCCTTGCGCGCCCGCTCCCGTCCATTTTCAATGTTGTCCAGAATCCACTTTATCTTTGTGCCGGAGAAGTAGGCGTCGGGAACAAGACCGGTAGTTTTTTTTATATGATCCCCAAGCCCCTGTTTTTCTACCAGCTCGTCAACAATATACGATGTTCTTCTGCACTGCCAAACAATGGCATTGTGTACGGGCCGTCCGGTTTTTTTATCCCAGACAATAGTCGTTTCCCGCTGATTGGTAATGCCTATGGCCGCGATCTCCGAGGGGGATACGCCCTGCTTTGCAAGGAGTTCCATCATCACCGCGTACTGGGAAGAGTATATCTCCATAGGGTCATGCTCGACCCAGCCCTGACGGGGATAGTATTGGGTAAACTCTTTTTGCTCCAGGGCAAGCATGTTTTGATCTTTGTCAAAAAGGATGGCACGGGAACTGGTCGTACCCTGATCCAGCGCCAGAATATATTTTGCCATGTTTTCCCCTATATGCGTTTCTTGTCGCGCACGAATTTGTTAAGCGAATCGTTTAACTGGCGTATGTCAATGGGCTTGGATATGAAAGCATCAAAACCGTTTGCCAGAAACAACTCTGACTGCCCCTCGGCGGTATTTGCGGTCAGGGCGATAATAGGGAGTTTGTAACCGGACTGCCGCAGTTTTTTTGTTGTTTCCATCCCGTCCATTTCCGGCATCATATGATCCATGAACACAATGTCGTACTCTTTGCCGGATTTGATCTTGTTGATGGCATCAAGACCGCTCCCGGCACAGTCAATCTGCAGCTGGTAGGGCTTTAAAAGAAGTTTCGCCACATCCAGATTAGATACCATGTCGTCTACTATAAGGACCCTGCCGTAGGGCATGGGTTCACGTATAACTTTTTTCCTTTTTGTCTGTGCCGCATTCTTAAAGGTGAAATTCTGTGCTTTTTCGCCAGTGTCCCCCTCAGCCGCGCCGGATGGGTCCAGCACGCGATTAATACTACGGAGCAGCATGCCTCCCTCATTGTATATTTTTTCAAAGCCATCCCGGACTTCATCTGTCAGGGTATCATTTTCCAGATAGCTTTCGGCAAGGCCCATTATCACGTTCATGGAACTGCGTATTTCATAGCTCATGTCTTTCATACGAGACACGAGGGACTCGAACCCCCCACCCACAGCTTAGAAGGCTGTTGCTCTATCCGGATGAGCTAGTGTCTCCTGACAGATTAACATAGCATAAACAGTGGTTTTTTGATAGAGGGGGCTTTTAGTAAACTATCCGTGTCCTCCGTGCCTCTGTGAGAGGTCTTCTCACTATTTCCTCCCCACGGCAATCAGGGCGGCGGCGTTCTGGTCGTAGGGCCGTTCGTCCCAGCCGCCGTAAAGTTCCACGGTATTAAAGCCCGCCTGGAAAAGCAGGGAGCGCAGTTCAGTTGCCGCGTAAAGCCTTTGGGTAAAGGTCTTTTCGATTCGTTTAGAGCCGTTTGAGTCTTTTGGGATGAGGATCCAGCGGTTTTTAAGGGCGGCCCAGGAATCCACGGCCTCGTACTCGGTGAGGACTGTGAAGCCCGACCGTTCGAACCATTCGCCCGGGGTAAAGTCCCGCACGGCAAGCTCCTTGCCCAGGGTTTCGATGATAAAGCTCCCGCCGCTTTTAAGGGATTCAAAGACATTTTTTGCCACAAGCAGGTCTTCGGCAGCATCTTCAAAGTAGCCAAAGGAAATGTAGAGGTTTACCGCCGTGTCAAAATAGTCCTGCCGTTTGAACGAGCGGGCGTCGGCCTTGATGTACTCGATATCAAGGCCCTCGTCGGCTGCGTCCTGGCGGGCACATTCCAGCAGGGCCGGGCTCAGGTCAACCCCCGTGGCGGCGAATCCCCGGCGGGCCAGTTCCGCTGTGATCCGGCCCATGCCGCAGCAGAGATCCAGGGCCTTCGGGCCGGGCGCGGAGCCCTTTTCGGGGGGCCTTGGGGACGGGCCGTACAGTTCCAGGGCCGCCAGGCGGGTAAGGCCGTCCGCCACGGCGGGAACTTCGGCCCAGTGCCTGTCGTCAAAGATTATCGGGGCGTAGTTTTTCCAGAAATCTTCGTCGTTAAACCACTCTTCCTTGAATTTCATAAGAGAAATATACCATAAATAGCCATTTAAAGACTTGCTTTTAAAATCCGATAATAAAATCGGAGGATCAAGATGAAGCGTTACTGCGTAAAATGCCGGACAGGCAGAATTGAGTACTTTGACATTATTTCCGAGAACGAGAGCGGCTACCAGATACGGCTGACCAGGCTCAGCGATGGAAGCGAAAAAATTGTGGAAGAGTTCATGTCCCAGGACCTTTTTGATATGTGCCTTAGTACAGGCTATATTTTTCTTCTGGAAAAAGAGACCGCAAGCGTAGCCTGAAAAGATATTGAAAAAGATATTCTCATATCATAAACTTTCCACTGAATGAGAATACGATATAAGATTATTCTGCTTGTCTTGCCTGTAATGATTGTCTCCCTTTCACTCTTCCACACGGCAAGCGGTTTTGCCGCCAGGATAGGCATTACCAGGATAGCCCAAAGCTTACTTAACTTTAAAGCCACGGAACTGGAGAAATACGCCGAAGGCCAGTGGAGCCTTCTGGTGGAAAACGATTTTGCCGGCCGGCCGGATATGGTTCAGGCGGCGCAAAACGCGGTGTTCCTGTATGCCGAAAGTATAATTTTAAGCGACACGGAGATCATCCTTGCCCTGGACAATGCCGGGCGGCTGGCTATGAGTACCAGTGCCCTGGACATAAGCCCCAGGGAAACCGAAAGGCTCCTGTCGATTCTACGGCAGGAGGGGCCGGGCATCTACCACGCGGAGCTGGGCGGCGAAAGCCGGGTCTTTACGGCCTTTTATTTTACGCCCTTCCAATGGTACCTGCTTTTGACCGAGGCGGAGGCCAGCTTTTACCGGGACGCGGACAGGCTCCGCTACCAGGCCCTTGCGGCCCTTGCGCTGGTTTCGGCCCTGTCCATATTCTTATTGATCTTATTCGCGCGCTACCTTACCAATCCCCTGGAAAGGGTGGTGGGCGCCATGAACGCCATCAGCTCCGGCGGGGATCTTTCTTCCAGGGTAGAGGTGGAATACCAGGACGAAACCGGGCATCTTGCCAGCACCTTTAACCGGATGATTTCGGAGCTGGAAAAGGCATATGCCCAGATTAAACGCTTTGCCTTTGAAGCGGTCCTTGCCGGTAAAAAAGAACAGCGGATCAGGCAGATCTTTCAGAAGTACGTTCCAAAAGACCTTATCGATAAATTTTTTGCCTCTCCTGAATCAATGCTCGTTGGCGAAAACCGTGAACTGGCCATACTCTTTTCGGACATAAGGAGCTTTACCAGCATTTCGGAAAAAATGGCGCCCGATGAGCTGGTCAATTCACTCAATAGATATTTCTCCGGCCAGGTGGACATAATCATGAACCGCAACGGCATCGTTGACAAATACATAGGGGACGCGATTATGGCTTTCTGGGGCGCTCCAGTCAAACACGGCGATGACGCGCTTCAGGCCCTTCTTTCCGGCCTTGAAATGCTGGAAGCCGCCAAAGCCTTTAACCAGCACCAGAAAAAAACCGGCAAGCCGGAATTCAATATTGGCATTGGCATCAACTACGGAATCGTAACCGTCGGCAATATAGGCAGCGAGCGCAAGATGGACTATACGGTTATCGGGGACATGGTAAACCTGGCCTCCCGCATGGAAGGGCTTACGAAAACCTACCACGCGGATATTCTTATTTCCGAAACAATGTACGAAGCCTGCACAGCGTCCGCTGATAAGGGCCAGGTTTCCTTTCGGCTTTTGGATACCGTCGCGGTAAAGGGAAAAACCAGGGGAGTGAAAATCTACACCGCCAAAACTTCGCTATCGGAAGCGGAAGAAAAGGCCTGGAATTACCACAACCAGGCCATGAAGTTCTACTATGGCAGGAACTTTGCCGAGGCAGCCAGGCACTTCTCTGGGGTCCTGTCGCTGCTTCCGGAAGATCACAACGCCGCCATGCTCCTTGAGCGCTGCAAAGCCTACGCCGCCTCTCCCCCGCCGGAGGGCTGGGACGGCGTGGAAGTTATGCAGACAAAGTAAGCTTAGTTTCGTATCAGAGCTCTTACCGCTTCCAGCTGGCGCTGGAGTTCGTCTACCCGTCCTGCCAGCGCGTCCCTTTCGCCGGAAAGTTCGGCAATCCTGCCGTTGGCATTCTGGATCTCAAGGTTCAGGCTGCTAATTGTACTTTGATGTTCTGCGATAATCCTGCTCTGGTTGGCGCCGGCAGTTTCACTTGCGGCCAGTTCCCGTTGCAGGGCGGCGTTCCGGGTCTCAAGGGCCGCGTAGGCTTCAGCCAGGTTTTCTTGCCCTTGCATGCTTGCCAGCACCGTGTCCGCCTCACTTTCTATCTGTAAAAAATATACGACCACAACGGCAACTGAAAAAACAAAAACGATTAAAAGCAGGGTAAAGGCAGTTCTGTATGGATTTTTCATTTTATTCCTCTCTTATTCGTCCAGTAAAGCTCTGACAGCTTCTATCTGGGTTTGCAGTTCATCGCTCTGGCGCCGCAGCGCGTCTACCTCTTGGATTAAGGCGGCGTTTTCCCTTGCCTGTTCCGCCAAAGCGTTCTCGGCTTCCATTATCCTGTCATTTGCAGCCTGCATCTGAAGATCCATCTGCCCGATGCTGCTTTGATAGCCGGAAATAATTCTTGCCTGCTCAGAGTCCTGACCGCTCCGGGCTCCGGCTACTGCAATTTCCAGGGCGTTAATGGCTGCCAGGTGGCTTTGTCTTCTGGTTTGCAGAAGGTGTACGCCCTGAAGAGAGGGGGCATCCATAAATTGTCTCATCTGCTCAAGGATAATATGCGCTTCATCCAGCCGGCCAGATCGGATCTGATTATTCGCGCTGGCATATAAACCGCCCATGTGCTGCTCGATCCTTGTGCCCCGCTCATGATCGCTATGAAGTCTTAAAAGTTCCTCCATAGCCGCGCTGAGCTCAACGGACCTTTCCTCAATATGGCTGTGCAGGGCCGCTTCCCGCGTCCGGGATTCTTCAATCAACATGAATTTTTCGTCCTGCAGATTACGAACAAGCAGGCTGTACTCATCATGCATCCGTAAAAGCTGAGCAAGGCGCTGGCTCTGTTCGGCGCTCAAGGTTTCTGCGGAGCTTTGCAGAGACCGGGACTCCGCATTCAGCTCCGACAGGATGGAGAATATCTCATCTATCTGCCTGTCCTTTTCGTCGATAAGATTTCTTGTCTGCTGGCGTATCTCCTGAATAAGCAGCCGTTCAGTGTGGCCCAGGCCGGCGGAAGCTTCCCGTATGTTTTGCTCATCAGAGCGGTAAAAAAAAGAAATCATAAAGGTACCCAGGCCCAGAAGAATCAAGGCACAGATGTTTATAATCAGGGGAAATAAATAATCCTTGTTCTTTGCCTTTTGTGTGATTGGCTCCGGGGCAATACGGCTCCCGACGGCCATGGCGTTAATCCCGTCCAGGATCTCCTGCTGCTCCTCCAGGGAAATCCCGGAGCTGCTGTCAAAAACTATAGCCTCGTTTGCTTCTGTCATTTTTCTACCCTTTCAGCTTCCCTTGCCGCAAGCCGGACTCCCCCGGCCTTTAGTCCACGGACATTGTAGTCCTGGGCCTTAAAGCTTTCGCTTAGTATTTTAAGGCGGGGCTTGGGTTTATAGTGAATCGTAAAGTTAAATTTCTTCCGGGTATCCACCAGCAGCACTTCCGCTCCGGAAGGAACCAGGGAGTATTCCTTGTTCATGATCCAGCCTTCAATGATACAGCGCTTGATACAGGGGTAACCTGTTTTGGGTTCTTTGTAAATAATCGTAAATACCGTGTTCGCAAGTTCTTCCTTGTCCGCAACGCCTATCCACCAGGCCTCCGGCCCCACAAAGACCTTGTCCGGAATGTCCATTACCGACCAGACGCCGTTTTGCCGCAGGGCAAGAATTCTGTCAAAGGGGGAAAGCCCCTCCATGGTTTCCCCGCTGACCGCAGTTCCCAGGTATCCGGTTTTGAAATCGTACTTTATCGACAGGTCTTTTCTGACGACCTCTTTTACGTCAACCTTTTCGAATTCACCGGCCAGGGTTTTTCGTTCGCCCCTGCCAAGTTCCGCGTTTGCCTTGATCTTGGCGATGATGCCGTCCAGCCAGGCAAGGGCGTAGGCGGTAATTTTTTTCAGGTGGCCGCCTATTTCCTTGATCCGCGCTTCGATTTCTTCCATTTCCCTGTTCGCGCGGTTTATATCGTAAAGGGAGATGCGCCTGATGGGGATTCTAAGCAAATGCTCCACATCCTCGCTGCTTATTCCACGGGGACCCACTTCCTTTAAAAAGGGCTTAAAGCCCGTAATTACCGCCTTTTCCACAGCCTCGGCGGTTTTCATTTTTTCGATCTGCTTGTAGATCCGTTCCTCGATAAAGATACGTTCCAGGGTACGCAGATGGAGCTTGTCAAGCAGCTCCTGTTTTTCCAGCTCCAGCTCTTTGCTGAGGATCTTTACCAGTTGCTTTGCGTGGTACTTGATCACTTCCGTAACGGTCATGACTGTCGGGAAGCCATTTTTAATGATCAGGAAATTAGCCGAAATGGACTGCTCGCATTCGGTAAAGGCAAAAAGGGCATCCACGGTTTCCTGGGCATAGACTCCGCGGGCAAGCTTGATTTCGATCTCCACTTCTTCAGTGGTAAAATCATTTATCCCCTGGATTTTTATCCTGCCGGCCTTGGCCGCGGCTTCAATGCTGGCAATGATGCTTTCGGTGGTGGAGCCGTAGGGCAGTTCCCTGATGAGTATGCGTTTGGGGTCAGATGTATCAAGCTTTGCCCGCACCAGAACCTTGCCGTTGCCGTCCCTGTAATCACTGACGTCCACAAGGCCGCCGGTGGGGAAGTCCGGGAAGAGTTCAAACTTTTTCCCTGCAAGGCAGTCCTTTTCGGCTTCAAGCACTTCGATAATGTTATGTGGAAGAATCCTGGTCGACATGCCCACGGCAATTCCCTCGGCGCCAAGGACAAGGATGGCGGGTATCTTCGCGGGGAAGAGCAGCGGCTCCTTGTTGCGGCCATCGTAGGAGTCCGAAAACGGCGTAAGTTTTGGATTGTAAAAAACATCCTTTGCCATCTTCGTTACCCGGCATTCAAGATACCTGGGAGCCGCTGCCCCGTCGCCGGTATAGATGTTGCCAAAGTTCCCCTGCCTGTCGATAAAATAACCCTTGTTCGCCAGCACCACCAGGGCCGGGCCGATGCTTGCCTCTCCATGGGGATGGTACTGCATGCAGCGGCCTATCACGTTTGCCACCTTGTGTAATTTCCCGTCGTCAATTTCAAAAAGGGTGTGGAGTATGCGCCGCTGGACAGGTTTAAGGCCGTCTTCCAGATCGGGGATGGCCCTGTCTTTAATTACGTAAGAAGCGTATTCCAGAAAGTTCTTGTCAAAAATGCTCTTTATGTATGCCATTCCCCATTATCCCTTTAGCGGTATCTTCATGTTAAAGACCATGCCGCGGTCTTTCTTGCCTGAAACAACGACTTTACCGTTGACTTCACGCAGCCTGTCCCGAACCAGATCAAGGCCAACTCCCCGGCCTGCGTGAATATCTTCAGTTTCGGAGCTGCTAAAGCCGGAACTAAAAATGAGTTTTAAAATAAGCTTCGGATCTTCCCCGTCTGCTGGGGGTTTTTTCAAAATGCCCCGGGCCAGCGCTGCTTCTATTATACGGTCAAAGTCCAGCCCTCTGCCATCATCCTCCAGACGCATTGTGATGCAGGAATCTTGAAGTCTGACAGAAAGGGTGATTTTTCCGGTTTCTGTTTTGCCCTTGGCCAGCCGTTCATCCGGTTTTTCTATGCCGTGATGTACGGCATTCCGTATCAACTGGGTCAGTATATCATTCATCACCTTGCGGGGGCCCAGCTTAATCGCCTCCACGTCAAAGATATTTGTCAGCAAAACGGCCTTTTTGCCTTCATCCTCCGCGACCTTTTGGCAGGCCTGTTTTAGGGAATCCAGAAAAATTTCTTCATCACTCTTGATGCCGGCGCTGGCGCTGCCAAAGCGTTGAAGCTGTTTAAGGATATCAAGAAATTTATTCTTGTCTTCCATACGTCTTTCCAGTTCTTCAGTAAACCGGGAAAGTTCAGCGGGATTAAGCTCTTCTTTTTCCTGTAATTCCTTTATTTTTCCTTCCAGGATGTGGAGTTTTTCAGCATAACTGGAAAGGCCAATAATAACGGCATTGGATTTGACGGCATGTAGCGACTGGTAAATGTTAATCAGTCTCTGCTTGTCGTTAATTTTTTTGTCCAAAAGCGTTTCTTTTATTCGCCTGAAATCCTGATCCGTGTCATCGTTAAAGGTTACGAAAAGAACTGGATCTGCCTGTATAAGCTCAAATAAGCTGCGCATCTCATCAAGACGCCGTTCTTCTTCTTCGGCAAGCTGCCTTTTTAGAATGGTCTCGGCAGTGATGTCCTGGATGGTGCCCATGACAAAAACTTCTCCGCCTCCCTGATCCACCGGGGCAAAAAGGCAGCGCAGGGTTTTTTGTTCTCCTGTTTCTGTGCTGATGTATGAAAACTCGTTCAGGGGATTAATTTCTTCCAGCATTTCCGGGTCCACCGTTCTATCCATGATCATAATAAAATAATCAGCCAGGCTGGCCAGCTCTTTTGGGCCAATAGATCTGCTTAATAAATCGGTAAAACACCTGCCCTGCAGATTTTTTCCCGAAAGAACATCTTCCATGGCCCTGGAATACGAATCCTGAATTTTTAATTCCCGGTCCATTAGAAAAATACCTTCCTTCAGGTTGTCCCGCATGACGGCGATTTCATCCCGCTGGGCACGGATGTTCCGGATCAGGCTTACGGTCTCGGTAATGTCCTGGATCAGAATAACCCAGCCCAGAGTTACTCCCGATTCGGAGCTGACCTGGTTTGTCCAGCCAGAGAAAATCTTTTCTTCAATGTGGGGCAGGGAAAATTCTATCTCCTGCCTGCCCGCTGTGGTTTTTTTGCCGTCGCCCGGATCGGACAAAAGCTCTGCAGGCCAGTCTTTTAGATCAAGAATGGAAACCCCTTTTTGCAGTTCAGCAAGGCCAGGAAAGAGTTCAAGTGCCTTTTTGTTGGAGCCCATATATGACATGTCCCAGTCAAGAATCACAAAGGAGTCCCGGATAAGATCCATGGTGATGGCATGGGCCTTGGGCGCAAGGTCAAAGAGATCGTTACGGATAACGTTGTAGAAAAAAATAAAGTTGGTGATGATCATCACAAAAGCTGTAAAGTTAAGTCCTGCCACAGCAGTCGTAAAAAAGAAGGAAAGGCCCACATAGGCAAAGTTGGCGATCAATGGAGCAAGGGCGCTTATTAACAGCAAAACAAGGCTTAAGCGTCGGCCCCGGCTCTGTTTGACTATGCTGCGTAACAGGATTATGAAGGTAAGGCCAATGCATAAGAGTGGGTAAAAGGTACCAATTAAATACAGGGGGCCCGGTTCAATTGTCATGCCTAAAAGTTGATTTTCTGTTTCGTAATGGAAACTCCGGTAAAGCATCTGGTGACTGTCAAAAGTAAAAACAACCAGATAAAAAAGAACCGGAATTATTAAAAGGGGGATAGTATAGTATTTTTTTGGAATGCGCAGATCGCAAAAATCGGCAACAAAGAAAAAGAAAAATGGGGACATAAAGCAGCCGCCGATGTACATTATCTTGATGGCGACAATTCCGCCTCCCAGGGTTCCGCTGCTTATTTCGATAAAATAACCCAGGGTATAGAAAAAGATGGCAACTATGCAGTACACGAAACCATAGCGCTTTTCGCTCCGGCAGCGTTCCAATGTAACGACAATCATGTATGCGGAAAGTACTAAAGACGCAAAAACAAGTAGCTGTACAATTACTAGAACCATTAAACTCCTCGATATTGTTAAATGTTAATAGACATCGCCGGCGGGCATTTCATCCGGCATCCTCGATCAGATTCTTCATGATATATTCCCGGCGCTCAGGGGTATTCTTGCCCATGTAAAAGTTTAATACCTGGGGGACTGACTTTAGGGTCTGCACCGAGACCGGCACCAGCCGTATGTCATCGCCAATGAACTGGCCGAACTCCTTGGGGTTAATTTCCCCAAGGCCCTTAAAGCGGGTGACCTCGGCCTGGCTGCCAAGATCGTAAATAGCCGCGTCCCGTTCTGTCACGTTATAGCAGTAGCGGGTTTCCTTTTTGTTGCGAACCCGGAACAGCGGCGTTTCAAGGATGAAGATCCTCCCCCCCGTAACAAGCTCTTCAAAGTAAGAAAGAAAGAAGGTAAGAAGAAGGTTCCTGATATGAAAGCCGTCAAAGTCCGCGTCAGTGGCAATTACGATCCGGGCATAGCGGAGGCCGGAGACATCGTTCTCTATTCCCAGGGCCATCATCATGTTGTAAAGCTCCTCGTTTTTGTAAATGGCCGCCCGCTTCTTGCCGAACATATTTTCCACCTTGCCGCGCAGGGCAAAGATGGCCTGGGTCATAACGTCCCGGCTGGAGACCATGCTTCCCGCTGCGGAATCTCCCTCTGTGATAAAAATCGTAGAAAGCTCCCCGTCCTTGCCGTCTTCCAAATGGTACTTGCAGTCCTTTAACTTGGGGATCTTAAGGGCGATTTTTTTGGCGGCCTCCCTGGCTTCTTTTTTTACCTGGTTAAGTTCGGTGCGCAGGCTTTCGTTGGCAAGGATCTTCTGCTCAAGCTTTTTCGCCGAAGCGGTGTTTTTATGCAGCCAGTCTTCTGTCGCGTCTTTGACTTCCTGGACTATCCAGCTCCTAACGTCCGTGTTCCCAAGCTTGTTCTTGGTCTGGCTTTCAAAGACCGGGTTTTTAAGCTTTACCGCCACCGCAGCGATGGTTCCTTCGCGGATATCCTCGCTGCGGAAGTCCTTTTTGTAAAAGGCCTGGATGCCTTTTAGAAAGCCTTCCTTAAAGGCCGAAAGATGGCTGCCGCCGTCGCTTGTGAACTGGCCGTTTACAAAGGAAAAGTATTCTTCCCCGTAATTGTTGGTATGGGTAAAGGCGAACTCGATATACTCGCCCTTGTAATAACCCAGGGGGTAAAGGCCCTCGTCCCCGGTCTCCTCAAGCAGAAGATCGTAAAGTCCGCGCTTGGACACAAAGGACTTTCCGTTAAAGGAAAGCGTAAGGCCGGCGTTAAGGTAGGCGTAAAGCTGAACGCGCTTTTCAACAAATTCCGCGTTAAAATCGTAGTTCCCAAAAACCTCAGCATCAGGGGTGAACTCCACGTATGTGCCGTTTTTCTGCTTGTCTTTTAGCTTGGCCTTGCGATTGCTCTTTAGGACTCCCCGCGAAAAAATCGCCTCGGCAAATTCCCCGTCCCGGATAGCCACCACCCGGAACTGGGATGACAGGGCGTTCACCGCCTTTGTCCCCACGCCGTTAAGCCCCACGGAAAACTGGAACACATCGTCGTTGTACTTTGCACCGGTGTTGATCACCGACACGCATTCCACCAGCTTGCCCAGGGGGATGCCCCGGCCAAAGTCCCTGACCTTTACCGTTCCGTCCTTTACCACTATCTCGATGAGCTTGCCGTTCCCCATGATAAATTCATCAACGCCGTTGTCGATGATCTCTTTTAATAATACATAGATGCCGTCATCGGGGTTGGCGCCGTCTCCCAGGCGGCCGATGTACATGCCGGTTCTAAGGCGTATGTGCTCCAGGGACGAAAGGGTTTTGATCTTTGATTCATCGTAAACGTTTTTTGCCGCCATGTTATTCCTGTATAAAGGTTCTTAATTCTTCGATGTGCCTTTCCGATTCGGCAATCTGGTTCTCATAACCGGAAATAACAATTTCCGCGGCGGCAATTTTCTGCCGCTGATGCAAAATCGCCTTTTTCATCTTTTCTATTTCGGCTTGTTCATCATCGATGGTCATGGCGGTTCTGATTTTCTTGATCCCCAAATCCTTTTCGGCGATATGCCCGGCCAAAAGTTCCGCCTTTTCCAGAATAGAGTTATCCTCTTCTCTCATAAACGAAGACAGTTCTTCCCTTCCGCCGCCTTCCGCCGCCAGGTAACCCAGGCGCAGGTAGACTTCCGCAAACTCCCCTTTTACACGGGCGATCTGTTTTTCAATGCCCTGTATGCGTTTGGCGGGGGTACTCTCCGAACCGAAACTGTCAAAAAATTTCTTGCGCTCGGCCCTAAGCAGGCTAAGCTCAGTGCCAATGGAAGCCAAAAGTCCGTTTAGCTCAACGGCCCTTGCGGCAATTTCCCCGTCAAGCTCTTCTCCCCTGCCGGCCGTGATGGCCTTTTCCCCGGCGCCGCGGTAAAGCTTATGCAAGGCGGCAAGGCTCCTTGACAGAATGGTCTTGGAAACCGCCATCTGGGCGTTTTTGCCAAGCCAGGTGATAAGGCCGCCTTCCTTGTCCTCCAGCTCATCGAGCTTCTTTTCCTGTTCTTCAATTTTTGAAAGGAGCCTGTCCTCCTGGGGTTTTAGGGGATCGTTTATCTCCTGGGAGCTTTGAGCTTCCAGGTAGGCCCTTCCAAGACGGACATGAACTTCCTCAAGTTCCTTATTAACGCCGGCTTCTTCCGCCTCTTTGGCAGAAATTTTCGGCTCCAGCTCTTTTAGGGCGGCAAAATCATCTTCCAGGGATTTAATGGAAATAAGGGAGTCCGCGATTTCCTTCTGTAGTTTGCGGTAATCCGCCAGTATCCCGCCGCTTTTGCTTTCGCCAAGTTCGGCAAAAGGTTCAGTGTCCCCAATCCTCTGGAGCAGGGCTTCGCCCAGACCCTCGAAGAGCCGCTTGCGGGCCTCGATGTCCGCCTGCTTTTTCTCTTCCAGTTCCTTGATGGTGGTTTTTCGTTCGTCCATGGGGATAGTATACAGGTTTTTCAAAGATTTTCAATCGGACACTGTCCCCTGGATGTCGACGGGCGGGCTGCGGCGGACGATGAATTCTCCACGGGCTGCGGCGCTGTGCCTTTCCGTCTGGGCCTTGGCGGCAAGGGAGTGGAAGTGGGCCTGGACGCGGAAGGGCACTTCTCCGCCCTCCCTTTTGATCCGGCTCCAAAGGCCGTCGCTGTCCAAAAGCCAGGCGTTACGGTTATCCTGGAAGTAGGCGCTCAGTTTTTCAAAGACCGTCTTTCGCAGATCATCCTGTAAAACCGGAAACATAAGTTCCACCCGGCGTTCAAGGTTGCGGGTCATCCAGTCCGCGCTGGAAAGGTATATTTCCTCTGCGCCGCCATTGGAGAAGTAGTAAATACGGGAATGTTCAAGGAAGTGATCGATGACGCTTACCACCCGGATATTTTCCGAGAGTTCCGGAAGGCCCGGCACCAGGGTACAAACGCCGCGGACATTCAGGGAGACCTTGACGCCGGCCTGGGAGGCTTTGTAAAGGGCCTTGATTATTTCGCCGTCCGCAAGGGAGTTCATCTTTGCCATGATCCTGCCAGGCGATTCGGGACTGGAGCGGCTGATCTCCCGTCTTATCAGCTCTAGTATGCGGCGTTTCATGCCGCTGGGCGCCATTCGCAGCTTGACCATGGACTGCCCTGCGGAATAGCCGGTGATCATGTTAAAAAGCAGCCCCGCGTCGTATGCGATATCTTCCCGCGCGGTAAAAATTGAAATGTCCTCGTAGAGTTTGGCCGTTTTGTCGTTGTAGTTTCCCGTGGAAAGATGAACGTAGCGTTTTATCCGGTCGTACTCCCGGCGCATCACCATGGAGATCTTGGCGTGGATTTTTAATCGGGCAATGCCGTAGACCACTATGACCCCGGCCTTTTCCAGCCTGTTGGCCCAGGAAATATTCCGGCCCTCGTCAAACCTTGCCTTTAGTTCCACCACTGCGGTTACATGCTTGCCCGCGCGGCTTGCCTGCTCCAGGGCCCGGAGTATGGGGGAGTCGTAGCTGGTTCTATAGAGGGCTGTCTTGATGGCCGAGACCTGGGGATCCGCAGCGGCTTCCTGGAAGAAGCGCAATACCGGATCAAAGGACTGGTAGGGCAGGTGCAGCATTATATCTTCCGCCCTTATGCTGTCCCAAATAGACTGATCCTCGGAAAAGGCCGGGTGCTGATATACCTTCCATGATTTTTCCTTGAGCTTGTCAAAGCCCTTTGAAGAAAGCAGATCGTAGAGTTCTCCCAGGTTAAGGGGAAAGGCCTTCTCGTAAAGATCCTCTTCTCCCAGGGAAAGCCGTGCGGCGATAAAGTCCCTGAGCTTCCTGTTGCCGCAAGAGAAAAGCATCCTTACGGGTTTGGACTTATCCCGGCTTTCAAGGACCTCCGCCATGGCCTCCACGAAATCTTCATCCCTCTGCTCATCCACCGAAAAGTCCGCGTCCCGGTTTACCTTAAAGATCAAGCTTTCGCCAACATGGTAGCCCGGGTAAAGGTGGGCACCATAAGCCTGAACCAGATCCTCTAGCAGGGCAAAGTCATGGCCTTCTGATCCGGGAAGCGTAGGCAGAGGGATGAGCCTTTCTGAACTTTGGGGAATGCGGATAATTGAAAAGAGTTCCTGTTTTTGCTCATCTTCCCCCGTCTCTAAAAGAAAGGCCGCATAAAGGGAATAGTTGTCAATGGAAGGAAGCGGCTCATCCTCCTCAAGGCGCAGGGGGGTAAGGATGGGGAAGATCTCCCGGATAAAATAGGATTCCAGAAAATCCTTATGGGAATCCTGCCATTCTCCTAAACGCCTAATGCACAGGCCCCCTTCGGCAAGGCCGGGAAAAACTTCTTTCAATAGGGCTTCGCCCTGGCGTTCCAGGATGGAGCGGACCTTCTTGTTTATCTTTCTAAGCAGTTCAGCCGGACTATGCCCCGAAGGATCCATTATTCGATCTATGGGACCGTCCATGGAGCCGCCGGCAGCCCCCTTGAGCGCCGCGACCCGGATCATGAAAAACTCATCAAAGTTGGACGAAACAATGGAAAGAAACTTTAATCGTTCCATGGGGGGCATCTCTTTTCTAAGGCCCTCTCCCAGTACCCGCTCGTTAAAATCAATCCAGGAGAGTTCGCGGCTAAAAAAAGGATCGGAAGGAAGTTCTTTTTTCATCAGTTCAGCACCACCCTGTACCCAAATACATCCTGAAACAAACCGCCCTTTTCTTCCAATGACAGGGTTTCAAGTGAGTGATCCCAGCTTCCATCCGTGTGGAGTATCATGGTTTCGCTTTTCTTTTCCACGGAGTTAATTTTTATCTGCTGGCTGTGGCCTTTGTCCAGGGCATCGGCTACCCTTAGCATGGAAACCATTTTTAACACGAGTATGCGCTCCTCCCTTTGAAGGGCGATATACTCAATGTCCGTAGACGACGGCGCGTTCCCGCGGTGATAGCGTATAACGTTGCCCACAATATCCTTTTCTTCCCGCTTAAGGCCGAATATCTCCGAGTTGGCCACGATGTACTGGCCGTGCAGGTTATGGCCTGATGCCTGGATAAACATTCCAATTTCGTGGAGCAGCGCCGCCGCTTCCAGCATCACCCGTTCCCGGCGGCTCATGCCGTGCTCCCGGATAAGTGAGTCAAAGAGGGTCATTGTAAGGTTTGCCACATGGCCGCAGTGGGCCTCGTCGATATGGTACTTTCTGCCAAGGTTCACCGCCGAGGCGAGGATCTGGGAAAAGAATTCTTCCTGCAGCACGGGGTCAACGCCCTGGGACAGATCGATTAAAAACCCTTCCCGCAGGGAAACCTTGGGAACCACCACCTGGGCTGCCCTGGTCTTCTGTAAAAGGAGCTTGTAAACCAGTATGCCGGGAATAAAAGTCTCAGCCTCCCAAAAGGGAATGTTGAGCTTCTTCATGCATTCCTCAAGGCTATATTCCTGTACCTTCAGGGCAAAGTCGATAAAGACCTCCCTGTTAATGACTATGCAGTGTTCGTTCATGTTCGTCCCCACCTGGGCCGCGGCAATACCCGCGTCAAATCCGGCGGTTACAAAAGTGCGGACATGGGCAAGGGCCAGCTCCGAAGAAAGAAAGTCCGAAGTGTTTCTGATGTTTTCGCTTATGTAGCGTTCCTGCAGCCGGGTGGAGCCAAGGCGGTAGGCCTGGTCGATAAGTATGGTTCCAAGTTTTAAACTGTGGGCCGCCACCATGCGGCCCCGGCGCAGGAGCATGATCTCTGTGGAGCCTCCCCCTATTTCCAGGATCATGGAATTGGCCCGCCAGAAAAGGGGAAGATCGTTTTTCAAGGCAAAACGCACCGCCAGGTACATAAGGCGGTTTTCTTCAATGCCCTCTACAATGGTAAGAATCAAGCCGGTTTCCTTTCTGACCCTGTCTACAAATACATCGCGGTTCCGGGCCACGCGCAGGGCGCTTGTGGCTATTACGTGGACATTCTTGTCTATTATGCCCCAGCCCCGCAGAAACTCCCGGAAGTTTTTTAGTACCATGATGCATTCCAGAAAGGATTCGCGCGAGACCTGCCCGCTGGTAAATACGTCCCTGCCCAGGGCAACAGGCTTGCTCGCCCTGTCCAGAGTCTTCCAGCGGCCATCGGGAGAAATTTCAGCTACGAGTAATCTGATCCCGGTAGAGCCTATCTCTAAAACCGCGACCAGAAGGTTTTTGCTTTCCATGTGTCTAAAACTTTTCCACCTATAACTTGTCTATAAGCATCGAACACTTGCCCGACGGAATGGGCAGTGTCTTTTTCTTTTTTCCCAAAATGTTGATCGTAAAATAATACAGCTTTTCGCTTTCCATGTGAATTTCCCATCCCCTTCCGCTTTTGTTCGACAGGATCGTAATCATGTTTTTTTTCAGCGAAAGGTTTTCTATGCCCATTATTTCAAGATTCGGGATGATCCAGTCCACGGTCTTCCTGGGCAGGGAAATGAAAAGGCCCACAATGTTTTCTATGGTAAGGCTGATGGTGGAAAGGGCCGCAAAGGTTAGATATTGTGGCCGGGGAAAATCAGATTTCTCCGGCCATTTCGCAGGTCCATCTTTTAAAGGCAGGTAGGCCTCCCAGAGCTTACCCTTGTGGTGATTGCCGTCAGGGCTCATGGAATCAAGGACAAAGTAAAGATGCCTTATTGCACAGTCCCTGGCAAATTCCCAGCGCTGGTAGCGCTCAAGACCCTTAATCACCATAAAGGTCAGGTGGGGAAAAACAGAACCCCGGTAACCCCGTCCGTTTTCGTCAAAGCTTTTTTCACAAATCGCCACGCTGGGAAAGGGGTGGGGAGAGCCGAAAAACATCGGGTCAGAAAGCCGGTTGATAATCCGCTCGGCCTTCTCGTCATTTGGAATTTCCGCAAGAAGCGGCCAGTAGGCAGCGATGGTTTTTACCGGCAGGCGTTTTTCGTGCTTGTCGATGTCGTAGTAAAAACCTTCCTCGTTGTCCCACATCAGGGAATTGATCCGGGTTTTAAGGGCGAAGTACTGGCGCTTGTAAAGGAAGCTGGCTTCCTTGTCGTTAAGTATGTCAGCCAGGGCCGACAGGTAAAGCACGTTAACCGCCATCATGGTGTTAAAGTCCAAAGGATAGACGGCTTTTTCCCTGGGGGCGTTGGGCATTCCCGTGGCGCTTAATGGCACCCGGTAAAGTCCGTTCGGCTGCTTGAAAACAGAATCGATCCATTTGTTGTATTTGTGCAGAATGGGGATAACATCCTTGACCCGTTTTTTATTTCCCGACTTGTGGTAAAGGTTGAACTCCGCCCAGGCAAAGAGGGGCAGGCCCAGGCCCTCTGGGTTGTCTTCGTCCACCACCGGAAGCCCGGTCTCGGTATTGTAGGCGGATCGTATTGCCCCGTTTGGCTCCTGGCGCTGGTAAAAGATGTCCAGGCTGGGATTCGCGTGGTAGATCCGGTTGGAATAAACCAGGAAGAAAGAAGAAAAAATGGCGTCCATCTGCTGTATCACCGGAGAACCGGGATAAGAAAAGAATTTCCCCTCTATAACGCTTTTTTCATTGCCCGCATGCCAGAAATCCTGTATCCAGGCCCAGGTTTTATCGTAAATATCAACAAAATCCTGATCGTAAAAATGAATTTTGGGAAAATCTCTTCTGGTCACATTTACTCCTTGGCTACATATAGAATTTAATTCAGAAAATATGAAAAGTCAAATTTACGCAATTTTTGTGTTATTTTTTAAATTTTGCTCGATTCTTTCGCATAATTCATCCAGGCCCTTCTTTGTAAGTGCGGAAACAGGAACGCTGCCGGGGTAAATCTTAGAAAGGGCATCCTGGCTTTGGCCGGTTGAAGAGCCCGTGGCAGGATCCAGTTTGTCAATTTTATTTAAAACCGGAATCATGGGAATATCGGCGGCCCCAAGATCCCGCAGTACCGAAAGGGTAGTTTCGTACTGCTTTTCCAGGTCCTGATCCGATACGTCAAGGATATTCAGCAAAAGATCCGCGCGGCTTGCCTCTTCCAGGGTGGAGCGGAAGGCCTTGACCAGGCTGTGGGGAAGGCGCCGGATAAAGCCGACGGTGTCTATCAGCAGAACCAGGGTTCCCGCCGGCAGCCTTAGGCGCCGGGCCGTGGAGTCCAGGGTTGCAAAGAGCTTATCCTCTGCAAAGACATCGGCGCCGGTTAGGGCATTTAGAATCGAGGACTTCCCCGCGTTGGTATAACCCACCAGGGCGCAGACCGGCACGGCCTGGCGCTCCCTCTGCCGGCGCTGAACCTGGCGCTGGCGCTTGACATCCTCCAGTTCCTGCTTTAGCCGGTGGATCCGGCCTTCCAGCTGCCGCCGGTCTGTCTCAAAGAGGGTTTCCCCGGCGCCGCGGGTTCCATAGCGGCCGCCCCTTTGCCGGGCAAGGTCGATGTATTTGTGCTGGAGCCTTGGCAGGGCGTGGATATGCTCCGCCAGGCTTATCTGCAGCTCGGCCTCCCTGGTCCGGGCCCGGCTGGCAAAGATCTGGATGATAAGCTCCTCCCGGTCTATGGCTGAAATCCCGGTGAGCTTTTCCCAGTTCCGCTGCTGGGAAGGGCTTATATCGCGGTCAAAAACAATGCAGTCCGCCTCCATCGCGGCGGCTTTCTCCGCCAGCTCCTCGGCTTTTCCGCTGCCAAGGCCGTATTTATTATGCCTTTCCCTAAGATTAACAATTTCCTGGGACACGATTTCCAGGCCCAGAGTATCAACAAGGCCGGCCAGCTCCCTGGCCAGTGAAGCGGCCTCGGCAGCGGACATCTTATCTTCCCTGATACCCACCAGAAAAGCTCTGGGCTGTTTTTCTTCATTATCAATAGGCGCTCGCGCTTTTGTTTTTTTCACCCTCTTCTTATAGCATAAAAGAGAAAATTGTAATATTCTTTAAGATGTGAGAACCATGCACAAGGCTGCCTTAAGCTTGCTTTTATCTTTGCTGCTCTTTCTTGGCTTTGCGCTTTTGATCTTCTCCGGATTTTTCGAACGCTACGACCTTAGCGAGGGGCCAAGGATACTGTTATTGGCCGCCTTTTTTATAACGGTCTATCTGATAATTTTCCTTCTGCTTAATTTAAGGCAGGACCCGGTTAGCATAGTCCAAAACCGTCTTAAAAGGCTCCAGCTTGACCTTGTTGAGCAGCTTTGCGAATTCCAGGGCAATGTGGATCTTGGACACTGGAACCAGGAGCTGGAGCGGAACCGGGAAGAAATCAAAGCCCGATTAAAGCAGGGCATTAAGAGCTCGTCCGCAAGCGAATCAGAAAATATTGACGCCATTATTGATAAATCATGCGGCGAGCTGCTCTCGGTCATCGAGAACTGCATGCCGGCAAACCCCAGGGGGGCGGCGCTGGACGAGGAAAAACTCTTCTCTGTCCTGAACCGCATTATCAGCGCCCTGCCCAGCCCTGCGCCGCCAGCCGCGCCGCCGGCTGCCGCCCCCGCCCCGTCCTTAATGGCAAAGGCCGAAGAACTGGTTCTGGAGGGCTCCGGTCCTTCCAAGGGTCCGTGGAAAAATAGCTTTTTAGTAAAAGCCATGGCAATAGCCGAGGGCAGGAACGACATAAAGCTGCGGGAAGACGATGGAAGCTATGAGGAGCTGGAAGAACTGGAAGAGCCCGAAGAACTCGAAGAGCTGGATCAATGGGAAGAACTGGAAGAAGTGCCAGAGCTGGGCCTTGCATCAAAAAATGAAATTGCCGAAGAAGAGGACTCTTCCCCGGGGCCTGGTTCAGGCGGCTCCAAACAGGACATGGAAAAATTAGCCAGTGAGATTGAATTTGGCGAAAGTCCCGCGCCCGAAGATGCCGCCGGAGATGAGGATGAGATTCTGGAAGAGGATCTGGAAATAGTTTCCCCCTTTGCCAATGTTGCCTTAAACTTTTCCGCCCTGGCTGAAGATATGGATGAAGAAGCCGATGGATCCGGCGTTATCAAAACACTGGAGGGGGTTCCCTATATCTCCGAAGAGGCTTTATCTGAGACCAAAAAACCAGTAAACAAGGAATTTAAAGACCTTGTGGACTCTGTAATAAAATAGCTGCTCTAGCGTATTACCGTATCAAGACCTTCCCTGTAAAGGGCATCCAGCTCCTGCCGTATAAAATTTCTAACGGCAATGGGCGCCCAGGTAAGGTTGCTAAGGTGGCGCATAAGCACAATGCCGTCCGCCGAAAGGGGCGGCCCCGAAAAGCGGCTTAGGGCGGCGATGGAGATGGCCGCGGACATAAGGAGCTGTGGATCCCGGTTGGGGTTGTTTGCGGCAATTAGAAATCTGTATGACATAAAGGTGTTCCCGTGGGGATCTACTCCAATATCGCCTATGGCCTCGGCGCAGGCGGCTTTGACGGCCGGCTCGGGGTATCTGTCAAATACGTTCCAGAGAAAGGGAATCGTCTCGCGGGAGCCCACCCTTCCAAGGAGACGGATATACTCAACATGCCTGACAGGATTTACCGAGGGACGTACCCTTGAGTAGTGGGGATCAAAAAGGAAGAATCCTATCATTTCCATAAGGTATGCCACGTAAATGGGTTCCATCTCGGCGATCTGGCCTGAGTCAATGGCCGCATCTATCCGGGCTATCATTGCATCCTGCATGTGGGCCTCAAAGCGGTTGCGATCTTCGAACCAGGGGGAGCGGGGAGGATTCCCCATGCCGTAGTTTCCCTCTGGCTCCGGGCCGTAAAACCTGGAACGGACTACGGTCCTCTGTCTTGAGTCCAGCATATAGGCATTGAGCCGGCCGTCCATGGCGGAAACGTAAAGAACTCCCTCATCGCTAAGGGCGGGAATGGTGCTGGCCTCGGGGAACCTGTGAATAAAGCGCCGCCGCCCGTCCAGGGCGAAACTTGTCGCCCCCCGTGTGGAAACGCTGTAGATGCCCCTGTCGTCAAAGAGCATGGTCGCCTGACCCAAAGCCAGGCTTCCAGAGCCCCTTTCCGAGGGGCTCTCGTGGGTTTCGCCGGTCCAGATAACCTGGCCCGTTTCGTCCATAAGCTGAACCCTTCCGTTTCTTAATGTCACCGCGAAATAGCCGTCTCTTTCAACGGCCAGAACTGCGGCAGCCGCAGCGGCCGGAGGGGCGGGCAGGGCCGGGAAGCTGGTTCGGGAAAGCCTGCTTCCTCTGGCGGAGCTTTCGTTGTAATCCAGCCTTTCCCCCTGCCCGTTGGGGTAAAAGAGCACAAAACTATGACCAGTGCCGGTTCTTAAAGAGACTATCAGGGCCGGCATTTGGCTAAGCCTGATCCTTTCTACCCGGCTAAAGGGGCTGATTCGCACAAAGTCCATGTTTTCCAGCACCGTAACCACACTTCCTGCCCGGTCCAGGGCGGGGGCTATGGCCATGGGGCTTTCCAGGTCAATGGTCCAAAGAGGCAGGCCGGAAGCCGTCCGGCAGCTAAGCATGGAGCCAAAGGGAATAAAGACCCTGCCGTCCCAGCCCACCACCGGGGAGTGGCTGATGGGCCTCCCCAGGTCTACCCGCCAGAGTTCCCTGCCTATGCGGTTTACGGCCCTAAAGTAACCGGTAGCGTCGCTTATAAAGGCCGCACCTTCCATGGATCTGGCCAGGTGGGGGCTAATTTCTACCGGTGGGGAGAAATTCCAGACGGGGGTTCCCGTCATGTAAAAGGATCTAAGGTTACCTCCGGAAGACAAGAGCACTGATTCCGCCTGGGTAAGTATCTTGCCCATGGCACGGCCCCCAATGTCCTGGCTCCAAACCGGGGCGGCCCCCACCTGCATATCCGCCAGGGTTATTCTCTGGGCCTGTGCCGAAAGGAATTCCGGAAGGAAAAAACATAAGAATATCAGCGCTATAACAGGTATTTTAAAGGCCTGAACTCTGCTGGTTTTCATTAATTCACCTCTTTTTACTGGATCTTGGCAAATCTGGTAAAGAATAAATTCGTGCTGGGATGAACCGAAGGGCCGGTAAAGTTGTTCCCGCAGGGCAGGCCTCCGCCAAACAGTTCAAAATTGTTTCTGGCGCCGTCAAATTGAACCCTAAGCCCCCCCTGGGCCACGCTAACAAAGGCGGGAAGGGCATCTTCCAGGTTCAAATTTATGCTTACAGTGGCGTCCGCCTGGATTATACTGCCGCCGATGTTCACATTACGGCGCCGGTAGGGGATATAGGAGTAAGATCCTCTGCCAATTGCCTGGTATCTAAGGGAATAGCTTCCGTTGTGCTCCCAGGTATCGTAGCGTTCCACGATTATGGTCCGGTCAGAGCGGAACTCAATGATGGCGATCAAGGGGCCGTCGGGTACTTCCAGGCTGGCGCGCCATTTGCCCAGCATGAAATTGGGAAAGGGGACATGCTCGGCGATTTGGATGCAGAAGGCTTCAATGGGAAGTTCAGCCATACTCGGGGCATTTTCCCTTGAGTGATTTAAGGCCCTGCCCGTGCTGCGCAGGGTGGTGCTGGCCCTAAGGACGATCTGGTTCTGCTCCCTGGAGATGGTCCCGGTGACAATATACTCGGCGTTGGCGGCCTGTTCCCCCAATAGGACAGTCATAATCTCCCAGGCGCTAAGTTCGTTTATTACCAGTCTTGTCAGCTCATAGGCATCGCCAGGGTCAAGTCCGGGGCCCAGAGTTTCGAATGGCATTACACCTACGGTAGGAAGCCGCACAGTCCCTTGGGAAAATACCGGAATAGCAAGAAAAAGAGCGATGAAGACAGAGATCAATTTTTTCATGTTTTTATTCAGCTCCCATAAAAAAAGCATATATGGAATAACAAAAAAAAGCCATACAAGTATCAAAATTTATGAGAATTTATCTGTTTTTGGGTGAAAATTTTGAATTTATCGTTTATATTTATTTTAAGATTGTTACTAGGATTGTCATCTTTTTGGCTTTACAAGTCTTGAAAAAGAGGATATTATTTCCAAATACTCTATATTATTAGTAACATGTTCAAGGACGGAGGCTTTATAAATGTCCGAAGACAGAAAAAAAGTTATTCTGGTGGATGACAACCCAATTAATTTGAAGCTGGCCAGAAATACGCTTATGGGCAAATATGATGTCTTTACCGTCCCCAGCGCGGAAAAACTCTTCCAGTTACTGGAAAAAACCCTGCCGGATATCATTTTATTGGATGTTTTGATGCCGGAGATGAACGGCTACGAGGCCATTCAGGTCCTAAAAAGCGATCCGCGTACCGCAGATATTCCTGTAATCTTCCTGACCTCCAAATCCGACACAAATAGTGAGCTGGAAGGCTTTATCCAGGGGGCGGTGGACTATGTTTCCAAGCCATTTTCCCCCCAGCTCCTGCTTAAAAGGGTCGATGTCCATGTCCTTGTTGAGTCCCAGAAAAATGAACTCAAGTATATGAACGACAATCTGCAGCATCTGGTAGAGGAAAAAACAGAGGAGGTTGTAAAACTTCAGACTGCCATACTCAAGACCATGAGTAACCTTGTTGAATACAGGGACGATGTAACCGGCGGACATATTGAGCGGACTGAGCTGTTGTTAAAGATACTGATTAAGGAGATGGTAGACACTAAAGTATACGAAGATATTCTTAAAAGCTGGGATCATGATCTGCTTTTGCAATCGGCCCAGTTGCACGATGTGGGGAAAATAGCCATAAAGGACAGTATTCTGATGAAACCCGGGCCATTGACAGAAGAGGAACGGGAAGAGATGAAAAAGCACGCCGCTTTTGGGGAAACTGTTATCGAAAAGATCCAGGAAGACGCCATAGAGAGTGTTTTTCTCAGTCACGCGAAGATAATGGCGGGAACCCACCACGAAAGATGGGACGGCAAAGGCTATCCACGAGGCATTTCCGGGGTCAACATACCTCTGCAGGGCAGGCTAATGGCGATTGTGGATGTCTACGATGCCCTGATCTCCGAGCGGCCATATAAAAAGGCCATGCCCACGGAAGAGGCCTTGAAGATAATAAAGCAGAGCAGCGGCTCCCAGTTTGATCCTGCATTGGTGGATGTATTCATTACCGTGGTAAACAAGAATTCTCCCTTAATTAATAATTAATGGGAAGTAATAACGTTTTTTTCAAATGAACCGCTTAATAAAAATATTTGATACCACCCTTCGCGACGGCGAACAGTCCCCCGGATGCAGCATGAATATGCAGGAAAAGATCGAGGTGGCTAAACTTTTAGAGAAGCTCAAAGTTGACGTGATAGAGGCGGGCTTCCCCGCATCAAGCGGCGGCGACTTAAAGGCGGTCAAGGCCATCTCAAAGGTGATAAAGGACAGTACTGTAGCCGCCCTGTGCCGCAGCCTAGAGAAGGACATTGATGCCGCAGCCGATGCCCTGGCAAAGGCCGCCTCTCCCAGGATACATATATTCATAGCCACAAGCCCCATCCACATGGAGCGCAAGCTAAAAATGAGCGCGGATGAGGTTCTGGAACAGGCCGTTTCCGCAGTAAGGTACGCGAAAAAGTTCTGCGAGGACGTGGAGTTCTCGGCGGAGGACGCCTTTCGAAGCGAGCCGGACTTTGTGTGCAGGGTCTTCGAAGCGGTCATTGCGGCCGGGGCCAGGACGGTGAACTTCCCGGACACGGTGGGTTATGCCCTGCCCGCAGAGTTTGCCGAAAGGATCAGCTACGTCAAGGCCAATACACCGGGAATTGAAAAGGCGCTTCTTTCGGTTCACTGCCACAACGATCTGGGCCTTGCGGTGGCCAACAGCCTTGCGGCCATTTCTGCCGGGGCGGAACAGGTTGAGTGTACAGTCAACGGCATAGGAGAAAGGGCCGGCAACGCCTCCCTTGAGGAGATCGTCATGGCCATGCGCGTTAAAAAGGAACTGTTAAAAGCAGACTGCCGCATCGACTCCACCCAGATCTACGCCGCAAGCCGCCTTGTCAGCCAGGTAACTGGGCACAGGGTTCAGCCCAACAAGGCCATTGTGGGGGACAACGCCTTTGCCCACGAGGCGGGAATACACCAGCACGGCCTTCTCTTCGATCCAAAAACCTACGAGATCATGAACCCCGAAGATATCGGCATCCCCGAAGGCAAGCTTGCCTCATCAAAGCGGCTTGTACTGGGTAAACATTCGGGCAAGCATGCCTTCCGGGAGCGGCTTAAGGAGCTGGGCTGGCAGTCCATGGACGAAAACGGCGAAAGCTCAGAGGACATGGAACTTGAAAACTTGTTTGCCAAGTTCAAAAGCCTTTCGGACAAGAAAAAGCAGATAAGCGACCGGGACATTGAGGCCCTGATGATGGAAGCCGCCGCTTCGGTGCCGGAGACCTGGACACTGGATCACTGGGCGGTTAATACCGGCTCGGCCCTGGGAGCATACGGAAGCGTCCAGCTCCGGCACAGGGACGGGAAAACCAGGGAGGAAGTGTCCATGGGCTCAGGCCCCATTGACGCGATTTTCCGGGCAATAAACAACATTGTCGGGAAGGAGCCGGAGCTAGAGTTATACGAAATCGGCGCGATTACCGGCGGCTCATCTTCCCAGGGCGAAACCATGGTAAAGATCGCCTGGGATGGCCGGCGCTGGAACGGCCGGGGGGTTTCCATTGACGTGGTGGAATCGTCCATAAAGGCCTACATTGCCGCCATCAATGCCATGGAATGGGAACTGCAAAACCAGTAAACTTATAGTATGGAACTTATCAACATTGAAGTGCTTGACACCAGCCTAAGGGACGGTGCCCAGGGCGAAGGTATAAATTTTTCCCTGCAAGACAAGCTGGATGTAGTCCGCTCCCTGGACGATCTGGGCCTTGCCTGGATCGAGGCGGGGAACCCCTGGAGCAATCCCAAGGACATGGAGTTCTTCCGCCAGGCCGCCGGCCTAAAGCTCCGCCATGCAAAGCTCTGCGCCTTTGGCGCTACCCGCAAAAAGGGAAACAAGGCCGCCGAAGACCCCGCCGTCCAGAGCCTGCTACAGGCGGAAACCGAGGCGGTGGTGATCTTTGGCAAGAGCTGGGACCTGCATGTGAGCGAGGTGCTGCGGGTAAGCCAGGAGGAAAACCTGGCCATGATCGCCGAGACCGTTTCCTTTTTCAAAGAGAAGGGCCGCCAGGTCTTTTACGACGCCGAGCATTTCTTCGATGGGGTAAAGGCTAACCGGGAATACGCCCTTTCGACAATAAAAACCGCCATGGAAGCCGGGGCCTGCCGCATCGTCCTCTGCGATACAAACGGCGGCTGCTTCCCGGACTTTATCAGCCAGACGGTAAAGGAAGTTAGCGGCTTCCTTGGCCCCTTTGAAAAAGATACTTTGCTGGGAATACACACCCACAACGATGCGGACATGGCCAGCGCAAATACCATAGCGGCGGTGCAGGCCGGATGCCGCCATATCCAGGGAACCCTGGTCGGCTTTGGGGAGCGCTGCGGCAATGCCAGCCTGGCGGCTGTCATGCCCAGCCTGGAGCTGAAGCTGGGTTTCCGCTGCCTGCCGCCGGGCAAGATGGAGCAGCTTTCGGAGAAAACCCGTACCCTGGCGGAAATAGCCAACGTCAGCCTTGGCGGGAATATGCCCTACGTGGGGAGCTATGCCTTTGCCCACAAGGGCGGCATGCACGCCGACGGAATCTTAAAGTCAAAGCGCTCCTTTGAGCATATTGACCCGGCCCTGGTTGGAAACGACAGGCACTTTTTAATGAGCGAGCTTGGCGGGCGTTCGGCCATTTCTGAGCTGGCAAAGAAGGTCGATCCTTCCCTGACCAGGGATCATCCGGTAATCGCGGCTCTTTTCAAAAAGCTAAAAAACCTGGAGGCCGAAGGCTGGCAGTTCGAGGGCGCCAACGGCAGTTTCGAGATTTTAGTCCGCCGGGAGCTGGGCTCTTACAAGCCCTTCTTTAACATCGAAGCCTACCGGGTAATGAACGAGCATCCCACCGGGGAAACCATCGCCTGTTCCCATGCCTGGGTCAAGGTGCTGGTGGACGGCCAGGAAGAAATCGCCGCCGCCGAAGGGGCCGGGCCTGTAAACGCCATGGACGGCGCCCTGCGCCGGGCCTTGAAGCATTTCTACCCGGAACTGGAAAAGGTAAGGCTTATCGACTACAAGGTCCGGGTCATAGACGGCAACGCGGCCACCGCCGCCAAGGTAAGGGTGCTTATCAGTTCCAGCGACGGCCGCCAGAGCTGGACCACCGTGGGGGTTTCTGACGACATCATTGATGCCAGCCGGGCCGCCCTGGCGGACTCGATCGAATTCAAACTCATTAAGGATAGTGAACAGTGAAGTACACAGGAGCGCGGATTTTAATTGAGTCTCTAATCGAAGAGGGCGTGGATACGGTCTTCGGTTATCCCGGCAGCGCAGTCCTGCACATTTACGACGAGCTTTACAGGCAGAGGGACAGGATACGCCACATCCTGGTAAGCCACGAGCAGCACGCCGCCCATGCCGCCGACGGATACGCCCGCTCCACCGGCAGGCCGGGAGTCTGCATAGCCACCTCCGGCCCCGGGGCGACAAACCTTCTTACCGGCATCGCCGCCGCCTACATGGACTCGGTGCCAATGGTGATCATCACCGGGAACGTCCCCACGGCCCTTTTGGGCAAGGACAGCTTCCAGGAGGTAGACATCGCCGGGGCCTCCATGCCCGTGGTCAAGCACAACTGGATCGTAAAAAACGTGGATGACCTGGCGCCTTTGATCCACGAGGCCTTCTTCGTTGCCTCCTCCGGCCGGAAGGGGCCGGTATTGATCGACATCCCCAAGGATATCACCGCCATTAGCACCGACTGGAAGCCCAGGGAAAAAACTACCCCGGATCAGATGCCCGCCGGTCTTTCCCCCCCGGCCCGGCGGCTGCGGGAGCGGAGCCGGCGTCAAACTTTTAGCGATGCGGACATTGAAAGGGCCGCCGATATTCTGGCCAAAGCCAGGCGGCCATTGCTTTACGCAGGCGGCGGGGTGATAAGCGCAGGCGCCGATGCAGAACTGCAAAGCCTGGCCGAGCGCCTGGACGCACCGGTGGCCTTGAGCCTTATGGGCATAGGGGCCATGCCCCACGGCCACCGGCTCTGCACGGGCCTTATCGGCATGCACGGAACCGTGGCCTCCAACAAGGCTGCCCAAAAGGCGGATCTGCTTGTGGCAATCGGTGCCCGCTTTTCCGACCGGGTTGTCTGCCGGGCGGATATGTTTGCCAAAACCGCCAGGCTGCTTCACTTTGATATTGACCCGGCGGAGATCAACAAGAACATCGAAACCAACGCCTGGGTATTGGGCGACCTGAAAAAAACCCTGGGGCGGCTTTTGGAAAAACTTCCCGCCGGCGTGAAAGGCGGCTGGTCGAACGAAATCGAAAGGTGGAAGAGGCAGGCGCCAAAAACCCACAGCGCGGGTTCTTCAAAAAAGGGCCTGCATCCGCGCTTTGTCATTGAAGAATCGGCGAAACTGCTTGGGCCAAAGACCATTGCCGTTACCGACGTGGGCCAGCACCAGATCTGGGCCGCCCAGTTCTTCCCTGCCGAAAGCCCCAGATCCTTCCTTAGTTCCGGCGGCCTTGGCAGCATGGGCTTTGGCCTTGGGGCGGCCCTGGGCGCAAAGATCGCGAATCCAGGCCGGCCGGTAGTGCTCTTTACCGGGGACGGCTGCTTCAAGATGAACTGCGGCGAATTGGCCACGCTGAAAGCCTGCGGGATCCCTGTCTTGATTCTGCTCTTTAAAAACGGCGTCCTGGGCATGGTCAGGCAGTGGCAGAGTTTCTTCTATGAGGGCCGCCACTCGGAAACGGACCTTAACCCCTACCCGGACTTCGTCAAGTTAAGCGCAGCCTACGGCATACTCGGTCTGCGGGCCCGCAGCCGCAGTTCCTTCATGAAGGCCCTTAAGAGCGCCGCTGGGGAACTGGCCGCCGGCCGCTCCTGCCTGATTGAAGCCGGCATAGACCCCGACGAAAAGGTACTGCCAATGGTGCCGTCGGGCAGGCCAATAGACGAGCAGATCTTGTAAGTTAGCTTTTATTCAAAGCCGCTTCCATGGCCCCGCGAATCTGATCGGCGAGTTTAAGCTTGCGCTCCTCCGGGCTCATTTCGGCGGTGATAATCACCGGGCAAAAGACCATGCGTGCCTTGGCCGGATTAAAGCGGCGGTACTTTTCAAAGACCTCGTAGGAGCCGGAAATGGCAATGGGGACTATTGGCGCAAGGGAACTGGTTGCCAGCTTAAGGGCGCCTGAGCGGAAGGGCAGGAGGCCCTGGCCCTTGCTGCGGGTTCCCTCCGGGAAGATCAGCATCCCTTCGCCCCTTTGAATCTTCCTTACCCCACGGTTCATGGTTTTAATGGCCTTCCTGATGTTTACACGGTCGATGAAAAGCCCACCCAAAAGATAAACCCAGATATTGATAAAGGGGAGGAAGATCAGCTCTTTTTTGGCAATAAAGCCATAGGGGCGGCCTATATAAGCGACAGTAAGAACAATGTCAAAGATCCCAACATGGTTGCTTACAAAGCAAACGCTGCCTTTTTTGGGGATATTTTCCCTGCCTTCCATTGCCACTCTGCAGCCCGTGATGGCAATAATGCTGCGTGCCCAGGCCTGGGCGCACTTGTAAACGACCCAGGACATGGGTTTTCTAAGGCCCAGAAAGCTCAAAAGAAAGGCTGGAATCCCAATGGGGACATAGGCAATCATGGTGATTATGGTAAAGGCAAAGACCAGAATCGTTCTTACAAGCGTCATTCCCTTATCATTCTACCATAAGGGCCTGATAGTCAAGTAATTTGCGCCCTACAGAACCAGGGCCGCCAGCTTTTCCTAAAGGGAAAAGCCCCGTAGACATTCTATCCTGCAAGGACGGCCAGCTTTTCCCTAATAAACTCGCTCTTTTCCTTAAGGCCAATGTTCCCAGCGGCAAAAATGACCACGTTGGGCTGTTTTGGGTCGAGTTTTACCTTGCCGGACGATTCCTTCATTAGCCGGACGAGCCTGTCCACCTTGACCTTTGCCAGCTTGCCAAACTCCGCCCGGACGAGGCCGCCGCGCTCCTTGAGGGAAGAGACCGAAAGTTCCCGGCATATGATACGCAGTTCAGCCAGGGCCAGAAGGCTGGCGGCCTCGTCCGGGGGCGGGCCGAAACGGTCAGCCAGCTCGGCGCCAAGGCTTTCCAGCTCCTCCCTTGCCCGCACGCCGGCGATTTTCTTGTAGATCTCCATCTTTTCCTGGGCCGAATCTATGTAGGTATCGGGGATGAAGCCGGAGTACTCAAGTTCCATCAGGGTCTCCGTTTCGGCCTCGTAGTCGCTGTCTTCGAGCTTGCGCACAGCCTCGTCCAGGAGCCGCATGTAAAGGTCAAAACCAACCGAGTAAATGTCGCCGGACTGCTCCCGGCCCAGAAGGTTGCCCGCCCCTCGGATCTCCATGTCCTTCATGGCGATCTTAAAACCGGAGCCCAGCTCGGTAAAGTCCGAAATCACCTGCAGGCGCTTCATGGCCAGTTCCGAAAGGGCCCTGTCCCTGGGGTAAAATAGGTAGGCGTAGGCCACCCTGTCCGAGCGGCCGACTCTGCCCCGCAGCTGGTAGAGCTGGGAAACTCCGTACATGTCCGCCCGGTCGATGATGATGGTATTCACGTTGGGGATGTCGATGCCGTTCTCGATAATCGTGGTGGAGACCAGTACGTGAAAACCCCCGTGGACAAAACGGCGCATAACGTCTTCCAGATCCTGGCCGCTCATCTGGCCGTGGGCACATTCCACGAGTATTTCCGGCAGCAGGCGCTGGATCTTCATCCGGGTCTCCACAAGGCTTTCCACCCGGTTGTGAAGAAAGAAGACCTGTCCGCCCCGCTCGGCCTCCCGGCGTATGGCCTCGGCCAGGCGCTCCTCGTTGAACTCCTCTATGCTGGTTTCGATGGGGCGGCGGTTCTCCGGCGCAGTTGCCAAAAGGCTCATGTCGCGGATTTTGAGCAGGCTCATGTGCAGGGTGCGGGGAATGGGAGTTGCCGAAAGGCTAAGGCAGTCAACGTTAGTCTTCATTTCCTTTAGCCGCTCCTTGTCCTTGACGCCAAAGCGCTGTTCCTCGTCTATTACCATAAAGCCCAGGTTCTTAAAGGCCACGTCCTTTTGGATTATCCGGTGGGTGCCAACAAGCAGGTCAATTTCGCCCCTTTTAAGTTCTTCGAGTATTTTTTTTGTAGTTTTCCTGTCAACAAAGCGGGAAAGCATGGCCAGGCGCACAGGGAACTGAACAAATCGCTCCTTGAAATTTTCGTGGTGCTGCTCCGCCAGGATCGTGGTGGGGGCCAGGAAGGCCGCCTGCTTGCCGCCCATGATTGCCTTAAAGCAGGCCCGGATTGCCACCTCGGTTTTGCCGTAACCCACGTCCCCGCAGACAAGCCTGTCCATGGGGTGGGGCCCTTCCATGTCCTCCTTGATCTCCTCCACGCAGCGGAGCTGGTCTTCGGTTTCTTCAAAGGGAAAGGCCGCCTCGAACATGGTCTGCCACTCGGTGTCGGGGGGAAAGGCAAAACCCTGGGACTGTCTGCGCCTGGAGTAAAGGGCCAGCAGCTTTTCGGCAATGTCTTCCACGGACTTCTTGACCCGGCCCTTGCGGTTTTCCCAGCTCTTGGAGCCCAGGGTGTCCAGGCGGGGCGGGCTGCCCTCGCTGCCAATGTAGCGCTGAACCAGGTTCACCTGCTCAATCGGCACAAAGACCGTTTCTTCGCCCGCGTATTCCAGTTTTACGTAGTCCCGCTCGTGGCCCAGGGCCCTTATCCGCTCAATGCCCTTGAAAAGCCCAATGCCGTAGTTTACGTGAACCACGTAGTCGCCGGGGTTTAGCTCCACAAAGCTGTCAATGACGGCGCTGCGCACGGTTTTAAGGGACTTGGGCGGGCGGCGGCGGCGGCCGAAGATCTCGTTTTCCTGGATCAGCATGAACTTGATCTCTGGCAGGGCAAAGCCGGAGGAGAAGGAAAAGGCCCCCACGGAAATTTCCTGGTCTTTTAGCAGCTCCGCGATGCGGCCCGCCTGGGCCTCGGACTCGGCGGCTACGGCAAGTTCCCAGCCCTGCTTTTTCAGGGCGGCAAACTCTTCGCGCAAATAGTCCATATTGCCGAAAAAGCTCCGGGGCGGATCGCAGGCGGCGTTAAGGCGCAGGGCCCCTTCATCGGCACTGGATTTAATCGACATAAACGAAAGCCGCCTGGGAAAAGCAGGGGCCAGTTCCTTGAAGTTTAGGAGTATACGCTGGGGCAGGGGGACTTCTTTGTCGCGGCGTGCTGTCCTGCGGACTTGAGAGTAAAGGCTCCGGTACTCTTTTTCAAGGCTTTCCTGGGCGTTTTCAAGCCGCTCCCTGTCCAGGCAGATGAGCAGGGCGTCTCCCAGGTAGTCCGCCAGGCTGGCCGGCCGTTCGCCGGAAGCAACGCTTCCGAATGCCAGCGGAAAGAGCAGCTCCTCGCCGCTTACGCTGCGCTTGGCCATCAGCTCTTCCAAAATGGCCCTGCCGCCGCCTGGAAATTCCTCAAAATTCTCCAAATTGCGAGCCAAAGCCTCAATTCGATCGTCCGTCCAGATCAGCTCTTTTAGGGGATGAATGACAAGTTCGCCCAGTTTATCCAGGCCGCTTTGGCTCAGGGGGTCAAAGCGCCGGATGGACTCGATCTTGTCAAAATCGAATAAAACCCTGTAGGCCTGGCTTTCATCGGCCATGCAGATGTCCAAAACCTCCCCCCGCAGGGCAAATTCCCCCCGTAACTGCACCCTGGGCACCCTGGTATAGCCGTAACTGGCCAGGGTTTCCGCCAGGGCGCTCGTGTCGATGGCCCCCCCCGGTTTCAGGCTCAGGGCCAGGCCGCGCAGGTAATCCGGCGGCGGCAGGGGGCTTTGAAAGGCCCGCTGGGGAACAATGAGGATCCCGCCCCTGCCGCTGACAAGTTCCGTCAGTACCGCCGCCCGCTCGGCAAAAACAGGCGAAAGGGGGGCCAGATCCCGGTAGGGCAGGGCGCCCCAGGGGAAAAAGCCAACGGGAACCTGGTTTGTCTGCAGATCCTGTATCAGAAGGGCGGCTTCCATCTCGCCGGGAACCACCACGGCTATTCTGCCTTTAATAGCGCCGTATATCAGCGAAATGAGGATCCCCGTAAAAGCCCCCTCGGAATTTTCGATTTCAAGGGGGAATTTGCCGGATTTAATGGCCCCAAGGGTCTTTTCGAAGACGGGGGAACGGCTTATTCTTTGTCTAAACTCAGGAAATGATAAGGTATTCACGTTAGTTTACCGATTACTATAGTATATGAGTAGAAAATATGCCATATTGCCTATTTTATTGATATTTCTCGGAATTTCATCCCTTGCCGCCGAAGCCGGAATTGGCTTTAACATCCGGTACTTTGACAGGCGGATATACTACCTTGAGCAGGATCCGATTTTCGTACAGGTAACCCTGACAAACAACAATCCCTATACATTTCACTTTAAATTGGCGAATGATAGGGCATTTTCCCTGGATTTTGACGTAAGGACCGCCTCCAACCGCCTGGTGGATCCCGCGGACACCCTGGTTCGCCGCCGCAGCCATAGCCAGCAGGTCTTTTTCAGGGAGATTTCCATAGCCACCGGGGAATCCTTTTCCTTTGTGGAGGACCTAAGGGACTTTGTTTCTTTTACCCAAAGCGGGACCTACGTGCTTCAGGCCCGGCTTTACCCGGAACTCTTTCAGACAATTGAAAGCGCAGCCGGAATTAACCCCGGCGGCAACCTGGCCGCTTCGGGGCAGCCCCTGCAGTCAAACCGCCTTAGCCTTAGCCTGCGTCCATGGCCCGTATCCGGCCCGGACGGTATCCCCCTGGCCCTGGACGTGACAACTAACGCCGTCCTGGTCCGCGAAAGCCTGCCCCCGGACGAGGTAATAAGTTACCTGCTTACAGCCCGGCAGCAGAGCCAGTGGGAAAAGTTCTTCCTTTACCTTGACCTGGAAACCATGCTTGCCCGTGACCCCTTCCGTAGAAGACAGTGGAACGCGGAATCAGAAGAGGGCAGGCAGAGGATGCTTATCCGCTACAAGGAGGAACTGCAGAGTGCCAGCGTTGACAGGGACATAGCTCTGATTCCCATGAACTTTGTTGTGGAACGCACCGTTTACACCGCCGACGCAGCGACAGTCACCGTGCGCCAGTACTTTAGGGTGGGAAACTTTACAGAGATAAAGCGATATACCTGGCATCTGGAAAAACAGGACGAGGCCTGGACTGTCGTAGATTACTCGGTTGTCAATCTTGGCACTGAATAAACAAGTTATTTATTCAGCATTAAAGAGCCGCAGGAAAAATCTTTTTATAGCCGAAAAGAGCCGGACGAAAAACGAGGGGTTCTGCAGGCGGTTGATTTTTTCGGCGGCATCTTCGAATTCCTCCCTGGTAAAATCCCGGCGCTGAATGTTTTCTTCCAGTTCGTATTCCAGCTTGGTCAGTTCATCGGGAATCTCCGCCACCACCGCGTTTATGCTGCTCCAGCCCAGGGAGCGGGCCGCTTCCAGCCGTCTTTCCCCGGCTATCAATAGATTCTTCTTGGTAATCACAATAGGGCTGATCTGGCCGAAGCGCTTCATGCTCTCCGCCAGGGCGGCGATATCACCCATTTCCTTTCGGATGCGTTTTTTTACCTTAATGTCCTCGATTCTAACCAGCATACAGAACCCTTAGTCCAATAGGGGATTGAATGAAGGCAGTTCCAGTTCGTCCAATGAATCAAGACCGGAAACATCAAAGAACAGATCGTCTAAGCTGTCTGTAATTCCAATTGTCTCATCGACAGTAGTGCTTGCAGCAGCAGAGGAGGAACGGCTTGTCGTGGTTCTTGACGGCGCCCGTGTCCTGGTATTTGGCCGGGACAGGATAGACTCATCCCTTATAACCGGCATGGTAAGGCTGTTTATAACATCAGATGCGTCAATGAACATGGCATCAATACCAATGCTTCTAAAGGAATCAATTCCCCTTCTGCCGCCGTGATCATCGCAGAAAAGCAGGGGCTGGGTGTCCTCAAGCACCGTAATGGTAAATTCCCCGCTGTTACAGGCTGGGGTTCTAAGAAGCCCGGATCTGGCGCATACGGTCACGTCAATTAAGCCGGTGCTTGGGCGCAGGAAGTCCCGGAAGGGAAGCCCCTGGTGAATTTCCCGCATATAATCCGCCCAAACAGGTCCGGCCAGGGTGGAACCGGTAAGGTTTACCCCCAGGGAATTCCCGGGCCTGTCAAAGCCAAACCATATAGCAGTGGTATAGTAGGGGGAGTAACCCACAGTCCAGGCATCCGCCCAGTTTTGGGTTGTACCGGTCTTGCCTGCCATCGGCATCCGGAAAGTGTCCCCGTTTTCATCCATGAAAACAAATTTTGTACCCCAGCCGGAGGGGTTGTAAAGGGTCCCGTGTCCGTTTGGCCCCATCTCCAGAGTCCTCTGGAGCATGCTGGTCATGACGTAGGCGGTCTGGGGGCTGATAAGCTGGGCGGCGCCACGGCGGCGCTGCTCGTGCCTGATATTCCGTTCAAGGTCCATGATGGTTCTGCCGTTACGATCCTCGATGCTGCGAATGGCGATAGGCGTAACCTGCCGGCCCTGGTTGGCAAAGGCGGCGTAGGCCTGGGCCATCCGAATGGGGGAGGTGGAATTGACCCCAAGGCCCAGGGGGTAAACCCTGGGGAAGCGCCGGCGGATCTCGTCCGGGTTTGTATAACCCAAGAGGGTAGAGGCCCTGTCAATGGCGGCGTCAAAGCCGATGGAGTCCAGAAGTTGCAGCGAGGCTACGTTCATTGACTGGGAAAGGGCATCGGTTAAAAGCACCGAGCCGTGCCATTGGCCCATGAAATTCAGGGGTATATAGGGGGTCCCGTCTTCGTTGTAAAAGACTATGGGCAGATCGTTTATAATGGAAGCGGGGGAAAAGCGGCGGCTGTCAATGGCCGCTGAGTAGTAAAGGGGTTTAAAGGCGCTGCCCGGCTGCAAGTTCCCCTGGCTCGCCCGGATTAGCTGGTTTGTCTCATCGTACCTGGAGCCCCCCACAATGGCGGTGATAAAGCCCGTATCGTTTTCTATGGAAATAAGGGCCCCTTCTACAACATTCTGTTCGGTGCTGGTTCTAAGGTTGGCGAAACCCTGGTTTGTAATGGGTTTTAGCTCGGGGATCCCAAAGGCCAGGGCCGCCATGTCCAATACGGGGTTTATGAGCCTGTTGTAGCGGGCGGTGGCCCTCTGCTGATCCTGGGCCTCGGAGGTGGAATGTATCTGTTCAAGATCAAAACCCAGGGACAGAAGTTCAATTATCGGCCGCCAGGCCCGTTCCGCCTCCAAAAGCCGGGCGCTTGAAGACCTGCCATACTCCAGATTTGCCCTGGTGATGGCCTCATCCATGAACATGACCGCCGCCTCCTGATGCCTTAGATCCAGGGTGGTATAGACGGCAAATCCGTCCCGGTAATAGTCCATGGTGCCGTACATCAGGCTTTCCAGTTCCCGGCGCACATACTCGCTAAACCAGGGGGCCGCGTCTGTCCGGTCAAAGTAGGCGGCTATGGAGGCGCGGGTAAAGTCATAGTTATCCCAGTATTCATTGAAAGAGGCCTCTGCCTCTTCCCTGCTGGCGTAACCCATCTCTATCATCCTGTCCAGCACAACCCGCTGACGGGACATGGCGAGGTTGGGATTGTTCAGGGGGTTGTACCTGGTAGGGCTGGAAAAGAGGATCACCAGCAGGGCCGATTCGGCAAGGCTTATCTCCCGGACGCTGTAGCCAAAGAAGTACTGGCTTGCCGCCTCTACCCCAAAAACTCCGGGCCCCATATTTATCTGGTTCAGGTATATCTCTAAAATCTCGTTTTTCGTGTAGCGCCTTTCCATCTGCAAGGCCCACCAGAGCTCCTTGACTTTTCGCGTCATGGTCATTTCCCTGCGGTCGGTGTAAAGGGTCCCGGCAATCTGCTGGGTTATGGTGGAGCCGCCGCCCATGGGCCTGCGTGTCACCTGGCCCCAGACCGCCCGCGCTATGGCCCGGACGCTAAAACCCCGGTGGTTAAAGAAATCCGGGTCTTCCCGGGACAGTACCGCATAGATAAGGTGCTGGGGCAGCTCGCTAAGGGAAACCAGCTCCCGTTTTTCGTCCGCAGAAAACTCCGTAATCAGGATTCCGTTTATGTCGAAAATCCTTGTTGGCAGGGCCGGAGCAAAGTCAAAGAAGTTTTCCTGGTTTTTAATATTGGCAGTTTCCGCCAGGGAAAGGCCCAGGGCAACCCCGATCAGCACCACCAGACCCAGGGTCAAAACGGCGAAAGCGCGGACAAGAATACCGGATACTAAAGAAGAAGAGCCATTCCCCATACCCTTAAGCCTATGAAAAGAACTTAGCATTTGTCAAGCCTGAGTTTGAAAAAAAAGCCTGTTACAAACCGAGGTCTGCAACAGGCCATGCCCTTGAGGCATATCGGACTTATAGTGATTTGGGAGGGGAACTATAAGCCCGACACTATAATATCGGAAATTTAACCTGTTTTCTTAATAAAGAAAACCCCCCAATTCAGCGTCTCCCATGCCCCTCAAAAATGCCCAAAAGACGGGCCGGGTCGCGGGTTTGGCCGTCCTGCCTTAGCTCGAAGTGCAGGTGGGGGCCGGTTGACATTCCCGTAGAGCCCACGCGGCCTATAAAGGCGCCTGCGCGGACAGGCTCTTGCAGGCTTACATTTATGACTGAAAGGTGGCCGTAAAGGCTTACCCAGTTGTTTTCGTGGCTTAAGATAATGTAGTTCCCCAAAACCGGGTCCAGGCCAATGTCAACCACGCTGCCGTTTCTGACGGCAAAGACCTCAGAGCCCTCCTGGGCGGCAAGGTCCAGGCCGCGGTGGTAGCCTGGGCTGCCGGTTACCGGGTTGATCCTGGGCCCGTAGTTGCTGCTTACCCGGAAATCCCGCAGGGGGAAGCGGAAGCCCCGGTTCAGGAAGAAAATCCGCTCGGTGGCGGAGAAATCGTCGGCGGGGATAAAGTGAAAGCGCTCTGTCCTGCCATTGCGGGGGATGGAAAGGGTAACTGAGGACCTGGGGGCGAAATCCGCACGGGCGGAAATAAGCAGCCTTTCCAGATCCGTGCCGGGCGTTTCGGGAATAAAGAGCCCGGGCATGGATGGCAGGAGCATCAGGCTCCCCAGGGGGTCTTCGGCATGGGTAAAGCGGTTCAGGGATGCCAGGGTAGAGTAGGGGATATTGGTTCTGGCGGCAATGGCCATTAGGTTGTCCCCTTCGCGGGGGGCATAGGCGTAAATCGTAAGGGAGGAGGCCAGATCCGCCGCAGGAACAGGCCGCCTGGGGGAAAAGAGGACGCGGCGGGAGGCCTCTACGTCGGAAATGTACTGCTTGAAGGCCTCGTCCCGGTTGTCAAGGCGGGTGATAAGGGGCAGGGGAAAGGGTTCCCCGGCAGCCAGGGGCGGGTTTAGAAGGGCGGCGAAAAAAACGGCGCAAAAAAAAGGCAAGGCCGGGCACTTGGGCCCAAAGACCCTTAAGCAACCAGTCTTGCCTTTCCCGGCCAGAATAGGGATCATCCCTCTGCGATAGCCTCCGTGGGACATGAAGGAACACAGGCCCCGCAATCCACGCAGAGCTCAGGGTCTATCCATCGCTTCTCATCCTTTTCGATAATAGCGCCGGGGGGACATTCGCTGTCACAGGCCCCGCAGTTCACGCAGGAATCGTTAATTTTATAAGCCATGAAACACTCCTTGTTAATAAAGTCCCTCAACTCTAGCACATAGGCATTAATTCCGCAAGTGTGGTATACTGGTTCAATGCTGGTGTTCTTTTCGATAGTTTCTGTTGGGCTTTTGGGGATGATAATCTACTTTGCCTTTGCTCCCGGTTCTTCCCGGCTTCTGAAACTTGTGGCGGTTATCGCATTAGGAGTCATCACCCTTGCCCTCATGATATGCGGTATTATGATCCTCGTAGGGCCTAAAGAACAGGTTGAAACAGCGCCATTTCCGAATCCCTTTACCGATGGCGGGCAGCAGGCCAGCGAAGGTATTCGTATTTTGGATATAATAATCTTCCTGGTTATTATGGCGATCATGGGGCTGGTTCTTTTCAAGGCGTACAAGGATCAGAAGAAAATGGTTGAGCCGATGAAAAAGGCCGCCGCTATCCCGGCATTCTCCAACGTGAATGATGATGATTTGGACAGCCTGGAACTGGGCGATACTGGCTTTGGCGATGATGAAAGTTTTGATTTAGGACTGGATGAATGAGTACAGAAAACGAACTAAGCGAATACAGGAGCCTCTGCGCCTGCCTTAACTCCTCCAACGAAAAATTTCTGGAAAGAAAACAGAATATCCGCCATTTGCTGGAGAAAATCGCCCAGCGGAGGCTGGAAGCCCTGTTGATCATCAAAAAGGCAAACCGGCTTACCCAGCATTTAACAAGACACCAAAGGCAGGCCGCCGGTATTGGCTATCATATGGGTGAAATAAAGAACCGCCTTAAGCAGTACAGTGTCCCCGCATTCCGCCAGGACACCGCTGAGCCGGGCGATTTGCCCTTGGGCGAATTCCCGCAAGGCGAATTTTCGCCAGAGCAGCGTGTTGAATCCTTAAACCGCCTGGAACTAAAGCAGAGGGGGCTTTTGATCATAAGTTTTATCGATCAGGTCAAGAAAAAGCTGCTTCAGCTTGATGTTTTGGAAATGAGATGCCGGGAACTGCTCCTTTCTTTAATTAAAGCTCTGGAAGCTTTTCGTCACGAGTGGAAGATTATTCGCAGGAAGATCTATCCCTTTGGTATTTTCAGCCTTTTCCGCCGCAGACTGCGGAGCATTTTGGGAAGCAATTACTTTTACCCCAGGGATATGGAAAGCATCAGCGCCCTGGGCCTTATTACATGCCTGGTTTTGCAGATCGCCGACTCAAAGCTGGCCTAAAGGAGCATGAACGTGGACAAGGATACGGTCGAATTTTTAAAGAGCACGGCGCCAATTCCCATAGAGGGGGTGCCCAAGTTCTTTGAAATGCTTTCGGAGCATAAAAAAGAATCCGAAATGACCAAGCGGGAATTAAAAAAATACGATTCCATGAAAGAGGTGATGATCCAGGAAATCACCGGGAAATACAGTTTTTACGAATTTTTATTTACAAAGATCTTTGCCGAACGCCAGGAAGCGATGAAAAAGGATTTTGAAATAATCAACGAGGGTATGAGGCGGAATGACCGGAATCTTATTGCCACGGGGGTCAACGGCCTTTCCCAGCTGCTCAGTTCCAGCCCCATAGCCGATATGGAAAAAATTCGCCGGATGCTGGGCCACGAAAAGAGCCAATAGGGAACCGGAGCCTTTTATCGGGCAAGGCGGATTTGAACCGCCGACCCCAAGTCCCCCAGACTTGTACGCTAAACCAACTGCGCTATTGCCCGGCAAAAGGCTCCGATTCCTGAAAATCCACCTTAGCACAAGGGCTTTTTGCTGTCAATCACGGGCAGTTATAACTTAAGTACGCCGCTGTCGTAAGCGGCCGGAGGCAGGAAACCCAGCAGTTGAATGCAGCTTGCGGCAATGGAACTGATTCCAAGGCCCTCGTTTAAGGCGCCTTCTCCCGGCTTATTGGGGTATTCCCCCTTATGCTCCGGGTCATAGACTATGCAGGGTACGGGATTAAGGCTGTGGGCCGTCTTTGGCTTGGGGCTGCCGTCGGCCTTTAGCGACACGGCGCCGGTTTTCTTGTCGTGCTCGTACATATCGTCGCTGTTGCCGTGGTCTGCGGTGATCAGCATGACCCCCCCGGCCTTTTCCACGGCCTCTGTGATGCGGCCAATCTGAATATCCATGGCCTCCATGGAGCAAACCACGGCCTGGTAAACACCGGTGTGGCCCACCATGTCCCCGTTGGGAAAGTTAAGGCGGATAAGGTCGTACTTTTCCGAGCCGACGGCTTCGATTACCCGGTCGGCAATATCCGCGCACTTCATCCAGGGCCGCTGCTCAAAGGGCAATACATCGCTTTTTATTTCCACGTAGTCTTCGAGCTTTTCGTCAAACTTGCCCGTGCGGTTGCCGTTGAAAAAGTAAGTCACATGGCCGAATTTCTGGGTTTCGGATATTGCCAGGGTTCTGATCCCCGAGGCCGCAAGGTATTCCCCCATGGTTTTGTCTATGGAAGGGGGGCTGACCAGGTAGCGTTTCGGCACATGGGTGTCCCCGTCGTATTCCATCATGCCCGCGTAGCAGACTTTGGGAAGCCGGACACGGTTGAACTTGTCAAAGTTTTCTTCTTCAAAAGCGGCGGTGATTTCCAGCGCCCGGTCGCCGCGGAAGTTAAAGTAAACCACCGAGTCGCCGTCTTCGATAGTGCCGACGGGCTTGCCGCCTTCGGCAACGACGAACTCTTTCAGATCCTGGTCGATTATGCCGGGAATTTCCTTGCGGTAGGCCTCCACGGCCTCGCGGGCGCTGGAAAACTGACGGCCCTCGCCCAGGACGTGGACCTTCCAGCCCCGTTCCACCTGGGGCCAGTTTGCCCCGTAGCGGTCCATGGTGATCCACATACGGCCGCCGCCGGATGCAATGCGCGCGTCAAAGCTTTCGCCGTTAAGTTCTTTCAAAAAGGCTTCAAAGGGGTCAATGTACTCAAGGGCGCTGGTTTCCCCAACGTCCCGGCCGTCAAAAAGCACGTGGATGCGGACCTTCTTTAGGCCTTCGGCCTTGGCCTGGACGATCATGGCCTTTAGGTGATCCATGTGGCTGTGGACATTGCCGTCAGAGAACAAACCCATCAGGTGAAGTGTTGCGGACTTTGCCGTGGAAACCACGTCTTTCCAGGCTTGTCCCTGGAACATGGCCCCGCTGGCAATGGATGCCGAGACCAGGGCTGCCCCCTGGTTAAAGACCCGTCCGCAGCCCATGGCGTTGTGGCCGACCTCGCTGTTGCCCATGTCCTCGTCCGAGGGGAGCCCCACAGCCTTGCCGTGGGCCTTGAGCCTGGTGTGGGGGCATTTTGCCTTTAGGCCCTCTAACTTGTACATCTTGGAGTCCGCCACCGCGTCCCCCTCTTTGTATTCGCCGTAGCCTACGCCGTCCATTATAAGCAGAACAACAGGGCCCCTGCGGCCCTTCCATGCGGGATTTTTTTTCAGAGCTTCTAACATACATCTCCAGGGGGAATCGAACCCCCGTTGTCGGGATGAAAACCCGATGTCCTAACCCCTAGACGATGGAGACTTTATTCTTAGCGAAAAAGGCTTACTCGAAACCTCTGAGCTCGTTTAACAGTGCTCTGGCCCGCTCCCGAACCGGAGTCACGTAGGGTCCTTCGGAGATGCGGATGATGGTATCTATGGCGGCGCGGTCCCTAAGGCCGCCGTTTGCCTCGGCGATCCTTTCAAAGGCGTCAAGGGCCGAAAGCGCCATAAAGTTATCCGGGTTCAGGCGGTCAAAGCGGTTCACCGTCCAGGAGATCTGCCTTGTAACCTCGTCATAGTCGTTGTCGCCGATGGTTCCAAGGGCCCTTATGGCCTCGGTGATGACCATGGGTTCATTGTCCCCGTTGACCATTTTTAAAAGGGTATCCCTGGCAGCGGGGGTTCCAAGACGGCCAAGCTGGGTTGCAGCCTCTCTTCTGACATCCGGAAAGTTGTTGACCACCCGGCCATTTTCCCTGGTTAGGTTTAAGACTCCTTCCATGGAGAGAAACTCCAGGCTGGCGGCGATTTCATCGCTCCTGTTACCCCGGTCAATGGCCTCTCCAATGTACTCCAGGGCCACCATCTTCATGTCCCGGTTTTCCGAGCGGCTCTGCTCCCGGATGATCATAAGTTCAATAGACTCCTGCAGATAGGATTCCTCAACGGTCATTTCCCGGTCGGTAAGGGTTAGACCCGGCCTGGACTGGGCCATCAGCACGGACGATGCCAAGGCAAGCATCACTGCAAAAACCAAAAGACGCTTAATTACCATCATAAACATACTCCTTCAATTCGTATTATTAACAGACTCACTTAACCGATAATTTTCCATGTATTATCGATAAATACAAGATTGTACAGGATAAGCCGTTGTCCGCGGCTATCCACCGTATAGGCGATGATATGATCGCGGGAGACAAAGGCAATATCATCCAGCCTGTCGTTAGACCTGGAAGGCACCACCACGTTGTCAAAGTAGTCTCTGGTGTTTCTAAGTTCCCTTCTGCGGACGTGCCTTGGATCCCTCCCTGCGTTTTGCGCTACAATCTGATCGCGCCTAAAAAGTTCCTCGGTCCTTTCTTCCAGAAATTCTTCAGAACTAATTGTCTCAAGATAAGAATCCGCCAGGTAACCAAGCCAGGCATTGTAGTTCCTTGCCCTGATAATGCCGTTCAGTTCGGCAATCAGAGTCTGAACCTCCGCCATGGTAGCCTCGTACCGTTCTGCAGAAACGGTAACGGGGGTAAAGTTTCCCGTCCGGGCCGTCCTTTCAGGGGCATTCCCGGAAGTTTGAGTGTCCGGCCCCCCTGTACAGGATAGAACCAAAACAAACGGCAAAAGTAACAACAGAGCTATTTGCTTAGTACTGTTCATATACCTAGAATACACGATTTTTTTTCACTCGTCAAATAATATGTGCATAAGCTTATCGACAAACCATACTTTTTTGCGTATATTTAGGGCTATGTTCAAGGCCGTTTTCCCCGGATCCTTTGATCCGCCAACTTTGGGACATCTTAACATAATAGACCGGGCATCCGCCATTTTTGACGAGCTGCATGTGGTGGTGGCGGATAACAGGCAGAAAAAGTACCTGTTTACGGCGGAAGAACGGCTAAAAATGATGCAGGAGATGGTAAAAAACAGGAAAAATGTGCATTGCCACATTTGGGACTCGCTGGTAGTGGATTTTATGAAGGGGGAGGGAATCCGGCTTCTGATCCGGGGTGTCCGGGGCATGGAGGATTTTTCCCACGAATTCGAACTTTCCATGATGAATAAGGCCCTGCACCCCAATATCGAGACCCTTTTTATGACCACCGACCCCGAACACATAGTGTTGCGCTCCTCGTCCATCCGGGAACTGGCCTCTTTTAACGGGGATGTTTCCCTTATGGTGCCCCCCACGGTGGCCGAAGCCCTGAAAAAGAAGTTCGCCGGAATATGACATTTCTAACGAAAATGACAAGTTAAATGATTTTGTCGTTGACAATAGTTTGAGATTTTGCTAGGCTATGCGCCTGTTATATATTTTTACAGAAGTGAGGTTGGAGATGGCAGTACCCAGATCTAAAACGTCAAAGGCTAGAACCCGCCGGAAGCGGACAATTAATATGAAACTAAACGCTCCTGCAATGATCGAATGCAGCAGCTGCGGAAACCGGGTGCTTTTGCACCGGGTATGCAACAAATGCGGTTTTTATCGAGGCAAGCAGGTGATCATTCCCAAATCTAAGGGATAAGCAGAATTAAAGGAGAGCAACATGGACGAATTTTTTGAAAAAATGAAAAAACTGATAGCCGACAAATTGGAAGTCGACGAGGCCAAGATAACCATGGAAGCTTCTTTCCGCCAGGACCTGGGTGCGGACAGCCTGGACACCTATGAATTGGTCTATGCCATAGAGGAAGAGCTGGGTATTACCATTCCTGACGAAAAGGCCAATGAATTTGAAACCGTCAAGGACGCCTACGAATTTATCAAATCCCAGCAAAAGTAGCTTTTTCGAGCTGCTCTCCGGCCAAAATACCCGGACAGAAGCAGCCAATCCGGACCCGGAGCGAAAGAAGGTGCTTACAGCCTTTTTAAAGGGCGCAGATCTTAAATTCAAGAACCTTGGCCTTTTAAACCTTGCCTTTATGCACCGCTCCGTGTCCAACGAATCCAGTCACAAAGCAAACAATGAACGCCTGGAATTCCTTGGAGACGCCATCCTGGGAGCCGTGGCCGCCAATCTTTTGTACAATCTTTCAGATAAAAGAGAAGGAGATCTGGCCAGGATCAAGTCCGTGGTGGTTTCCGAGGACGTACTTTCCGCCGTGGCCCTGGAACTGGGCCTGGACAGCCTGCTCATCCTGGGCAAAGGTGAGGAACTCTCCGGCGGCCGGAGCAAAAAGGCCATTCTGGCCGATGCCATGGAAGCCCTTATCGGCGCAATTTACCTGGATTCAGGCTACAAAGGCGCCTTTGCCTTTGTCAGCCGCTTTGTCAGCGCCGAAATCGACCGTGTTTTGGAAAACCGCCACCACCTGGACTACAAATCCCTGCTCCAAGAGTTCTGTCAGCGCCATTACCGCGCCTACCCCGCCTACCGCCTGGTAGACCGCAGCGGCCCGGAGCATTCACGGGTTTTCATTATGGACGTTACTGTTAATGGCCGGGTATTCGGCCCAGCCGAGGGGAAAAACAAAAAAAGCGCCGAACGGGAAGCCGCCAAGCTAGCCTACGAGGCACTGCAAAGCTGACCTTGCGTTACTCCAAATCAAGTTGACCTGATTTAAATTTCCTGTTAATATTCAGGTAGGAGCCTTATGGTGCAAATAGAACTAAATATCGCAGAAGAAAATGAACTGGGTCTTACAGATTTTGATTTTAAGATGCTTTTGGGGATAGCTCTTTACGAAAAGGGCATTGTTTGCTCTGGACTTGCCGCAGAAATTATAGGCATTAGCAGAGCAGACTTTATAACTCAAATGGACGCATACAGCAAAGCCGTCTGGAAAATTTCCGAAGAAGTTTTAACAGAAAAACTGAATGTCGCCAGGCAGTTCCTCCGGTAGCTTGCAGTAAATTAGGGTTTTGCCCGGTAACGCTTGCTGAGCTTCCCCGCAATATCCAGAAGTTTTTCCCGTGTGTTCAGCTCCGGGTCATCCAATACCGCCTCCAGCAGTTCCCGTAAAATGATGCCCATCTGCTTGCCGGGGGGGATGCCCAGGGTCTGCAGTTCAAGGCCGGAGACGGCCAGGTCTTTTAGGGAAAGGGTCCTGCCTGCCGCCAGGGTTTTTTCGATGCGGTCGATTAGGGGGAGCAGAAAGGTCCGGGGCGGGTCCTGGGCCGCAAGGCCGTAGAAGTCGGCCCGGCGCAGGGAGAAAAGGGCTTCCAGGTGCTGCTCCCCAACGCGGATCACAAAACGCCGGACTGCGGCATCGCTCCAGTTTTCCTCGTAGTGGAACATATGCTCCCCCACCAGATGGCAAACCTGCTCAATGACCGCGTTGGAATAGCGGAAACGGAGCAGAATCTGCCGGCACATGGCCGCCGATTCCCTTTCGTGCCGGTAAAAGGTCTGGAAACCCTCTTCATCCGTCTGGGCCGTCACCGCCTTGCCAATGTCGTGGAAAAGGGCCGCCAGCCGGATCTCCAGCGGCGCACCAGTCCGGGCGGCAAAGTCACAGGACAAAAGGGAGTGGTCAAGGACATCAAAGCGGTGGAAGCCAAAACCCCGGATGCGATCCTGCTTAAGATCCCGGCAGGCCGCCAGTTCCGGTATAAGAAGCTCCAAAAGGCCGGTTTTTTCCATTAAAAGCAGGGCGGCAGAGGGTTTGGGCGAGGCAATCAGCTTGTTAAGCTCATCCTGAAGGCGCTCGGCGGCAACCTTGGCGCTAAGGGGAAGGGCGCCGGGGATAGCCGCAAGAAGCTCCTCGTCCACGCTAAAGTCAAGTTGGCTGGCCAGGCGCAGGGCCCTAAGCGGCCTAAGGCCGTCCTCTGCAAAGCGCTTTTCCGGCCTTCCCACGCAGCGGATCAGGCGTTTTTTGATGTCGCCGCGGCCGTCGAAAGGGTCAACCAGGGGCCCCGCCGGAAGCTTATAGGCCGCCGCGTTTATCGTCAGGTCCCGGCGGGAAAGATCCTCCTCGATAGAGACCCCAAACTCCACTTTATCCGGCCGCCGCCCATCGCTGTAGCCCGATTCGCTCCTGAACGTGGTCACTTCCATCTGAAGGCCGTTAAAGTGCAAGGTCACCGTACCGTGTTTTATCCCCGTGGGAATCACAAAGTTTACCCGCTCATCCGGCCTGTTTTTCCTGTGGAAAAGGGCAATAACCTCCTCTGGCCGGGCATCCGTGGCAAGATCCCAGTCCTTGGCCTTCTGTCCACGGAGCAGATCCCTGACCGCGCCGCCCACCAGGTAGACCTGTTTCCCCGCCTGGGCAAAAATAGAGGCCGCTTCTTTAACAGTTGGATGGATCTTCACGCTGCCTTCACTATACAATGAAAAAGATGCGAGGAATAGCGTTCATTGGGGGGGAAGGCCCGCCGGCATCGGCCCTTAAAGAAATTGCCGGCCAGGCGGACATTTTAGTAGCCGCGGACTGGGGCCTGGTAGCCGCCGAAGATGCAGGGCTGACAGTGGACTGGGTTGTGGGCGACATGGACTCGCTAGGGGAGGAGCTGGGCCGCCTGGACAGTTACCCCCAGGACCGGGTTCTCCGCTACCCGCCTGACAAGGATCACAGCGACACCGAACTGGCCCTGGCCCTGCTTCGCCAGCAGGGCTGCGATGAGATCTGGCTTGCAGGCGGCGGCGGCGGCAGGATTGACCACCTTTTCGCCATTCGCTTGCTTTTTGAAGGGGACAATCCCCCTGACAGATGGTTCACCGCAAAAGAAGAAATTCACTGCGTAAAAGAAGGAAAAACCCTCGATATGGGGTTCCCGCCCAGCAGTAAGGACCGCCCCGTTTCGGTTTTCCCCCTGGGTGCAGGCCCCTGGCAGGCCGAAAGCCACGGCCTTAAGTGGCCCCTGGACGGCCTGGCCTGGGAAAGCAGCAGCGGCGGCCTTGGCCTGAGCAATGCGGCGGAACAGGGGGCCTTTCAGATACGCTCTATCCGGGGTAGGTTTTTGCTTGTTATGGCGCTTAAAAAGGTATAATGTTGACATAAGGAAAAAAAATGGCGGCGATAATTATTGACGGCAAGGCCATAGCGGCAAAGCAAAGGGATGAAATCAGGGAAAGGGCAGGGCTGCTCATCAACAGGGGAATAAGACCCTGCCTGGCGGTGATCCTGGTGGGGGAAGACCCGGCGAGCATTTCCTACGTAAAGGCCAAGCAGAAGGCCCTGGAAGAAGCGGGCATGGAGGGCAGGGACTTCCGCCTGAGTCAAACGGTTTCTGAGCAGGAGCTGTTCGCCCTGATCAGCAGCCTTAACGCCGATGACGCCGTTCACGGCATACTCGTGCAGCTCCCCCTGCCGGCCCATATTCACCAAGAGCATATAATCAGCGCCATTGATCCCAGCAAGGACGTTGACTGTTTTCACCCGGTTTCTATGGGGAAGCTGCTTTTGGGGCAGCCGGGCTTTCTGCCCTGCACCCCCCAGGGAATAGTGATCCTTCTTTCGGAATTAAAGATCCCCGTTGCCGGCAGCCATACGGTGATAGTCGGCCGCTCCAACATTGTCGGCAAGCCCCTGGCCATGCTCCTTGCCCGGCGGGAACATAACGCCACAGTGACCCTCTGCCATACGGGAACCAAAGACCTGGCATCCCACACCCGCCAGGCCGACATACTTATCGCCGCCGCCGGAATGGCCGGCCTTGTAAAAGGGGACATGATCAAAAAGGGCGCGGCGGTAATTGACGTGGGGGTAAACCGCGTAAGCGACGACAGCAGCAGGGGCTACAGCCTGCGGGGCGACGTGGTTTTCGAGGAGGCCCAGGAAGCAGCCGGCTGGCTCACCCCGGTACCCGGCGGCGTGGGGCCAATGACCATCGCCATGCTTATGCGCAACGTACTGCAAGCCGCAGAAAATCATGGAAGATAGTTTACTGGACGTACAAAACCAACCTGACAGCCGGGAAATCCCGCTGGGAAAGGTGGGGGTAAAGGGCCTTGAATACCCTATCCGGCTTTTGGATAAGGTGAGGAAGGTGCAGCATAGCACCGCCAAGGTTGACCTTTTTGCGAATCTTCCCCAGCAGTTCCGGGGAACCCACATGAGCCGCTTTGTGGAGATCTTCCATAACTACCGGGAAGACCTTTCCATGTCCAGGTTTCTGGAGATGCTGGGCCGCATAAGGGAGGATCTGGATGCCGAATCAGCCTTTGGTTCCATGGAATTCCCGTATTACATAGAAAAAAAAGCCCCGGTTTCCCAACTTCCGGGAATTATGTCCTACCGCTGCCTTTACAAGGGCCAGATATCCAGGCAAAAGCCGCAGAATTTCACCGTGGCCGTTTCCGTGCCCGTCAGCACCGTCTGCCCCTGCTCCAGGGCCATCTCTGAGCGCGGCGCCCACAACCAGCGTGGCATTGTCACCGTGGAACTGGAGCTGGGCCCCTTCTTCTGGCTGGAAGACATAATCGCCCTGGTGGAAAGCGCCGCCAGCAGCCCCGTCTACGCCCTGCTCAAGCGCGAAGACGAAAAGTTCATCACCGAGCAGGCCTACGACAACCCCAAGTTTGTCGAAGACATGGTGCGGGATGTCTACGTCAAGCTCCGCGAGCTGGGCCAGTTCCCGCGCTTTTCTGTAGAGGCCGAGAACTTTGAAAGCATCCACAACCACAGCGCATACGCCTTTGTGGAAGCATAATCTTGTACAGCATAAGTTTCTGATGTTATACTGGCGTCGATGATTTCATTAAGAGAGAACAAAGAGCTTTTTCTGCTTGCAGCGGTCGTTTTGGTCCTTGTTTTTGCCGCTTATTCGAATCATTTCCACAACGCCTTTGTATTCGATGATTTGCATACCATTGTCAACAATATTTATATCAGAAATATAAGCAATATCCCTCTTTTTTTCAAGGACGCCACAACTTTCAGTTCCGTCCCGACTAATCAGACCTACCGTCCCCTTTTATCGGTTACTCTTGCCATCGACTATTATCTGGCAAAGGGCCTGGACAACACATTCTTTTTTCATCTTACTTCCTTTATTTTTTTCATACTGCAGGGTTTTCTGATGTTTCTATTTTTCCTGAAGATATTCGATCATGCAGATAAAAACCCCGCCAACCCTTTTATCGCAATCATTACTGTGGCCTGGTATATGCTCCACCCGGCAGGTGCTGAAACTGTAAACTACATCATCCAGCGCGGTGAATTGATGTCGGCATTCTTCATCATCTTTGCCTTTGTTATTTTTATGTATTCCCCTTTTGCCAGAAAGAGGCATCTTTACCTTATTCCCTTTGCGCTCGGGGCCCTTGCCAAGCCGATGGCGGGTGTTTTTGCCCCCCTGCTTTTCGTGTATCTTCTTTTTTTTGAAAAAAGTTCCGCTGCCGCTACGCCGAAAAAGAAGAGGAACAGCAAGAAGAAGGCCAGGCTGGCAGCCGAAGAGGCAAAAGCATTAGACTGGGGACATGCTCTAAAAAACGCCCTGCCTGCCATCATCTTTGTCCTTGCCGTTATGCTGTTCATGCAGAGGATGAACGCGCCAACAATAGATACAGGCGGCGGGGCTATGTTTAATTATGTGATCACTCAGCCCTATGTCATGTTATTATATTTCACCACCTTATTTCTGCCCATTAATCTTAGTGTGGATCCCGATCTGTACCCTTTCGCCACGGTGGCCGATATCAGGTGCATCGCCGGGATGGCATTCCTCATCCTGTTCATATCGACAGCCGTCATCGCCCTCCGTAATAAAAAATTTCGTCCCCTGTCTTTTGGAATTTTCTGGTTTTTAATCTCGCTTCTGCCAACAAGTCTTATCCCCCTTGGCGAAGTGATGAATGGCCACCGGATGTTCCTGCCCTTCATCGGACTGACTTTGGGTATCGGCTGGTCTTTATCCCTTGGTATCCGAAAACTGCTAAACTCCTCGAAATCACCCAGCGTTGTCATGAGCACTGCCACGGCGTTAATCGCAATAGTGCTCCTTGCCTACGCCTACGGTACTCATCAAAGGAACAAGGTGTGGAAGACCCCGGAAACTTTATGGAAGGATGTGACGGTGAAAAGCCCGGGGAATGCCAGGGGGCTGATGAATTACGGAGTGGAACTTTTTGGAAAAGCGGATTTTGAAGGAGCCGAAAAATACTTCCTTATGGCGTTTGAACATTGGCCCTTGTATAACGCCTTGCATGCAAATATAGCCAGATTAAACGAAGAAACCGGAAATTTTGAGGAAGCAGAGAAGTATTTCTTGAGCGCCATAGAACTTAATTGGCAAGCTCCGGACGCATATCTTTTATATGGAAATTTTCTTTTTAATCGTGGAAGGTTCGAGGAGGCGGAAGAAAGCTTAAGAAGGGCAATCCAGCTCTCCCCGGCCCATATCCAGGCCAGGCAAATACTGAAGTTGGTATATTTCCAACAAGAAGATTACCAGAAATTATCAGACCTTGCGGAAGATACCCTGCGGATCGTTCCCAACGACGAAAATGCATCTTATTTTCTTGGCATTGCCAGGGCTGGAGGTTCCGATTTTCTGCCGGACGAAAATAGAACCCCGGAAGATCTTTTGCATCTGAGCTCTCTTTACTTCATGTCGAACGAATACGAAAAGGGTATAGAGGCGCTGCTTGAGGCGCTGGAGCTGCGGCCTTTCTATGATCTTGCCTATATCTATCTCTGCGCCGCATACGCCAACATGGAAGAATGGGACAAGGCAGTAGAGGCCGGAGAGCGCGCAGTAGCCCTGGCCCCGGATAATGAGGTGGCCAGAAACAACCTGGACGTTGCCAGGATAAAGCAAGCGGAAATTAGAGGCCAGACGCAATGAGGCGCCGCTTGCATTAATCTGCCCTGGGTATTACTTACCCTTTAATTTTTCCTTTATCCAGCCAAGCAACACTTTCTTTTCTACAGCATTTAAACCTATAAAAAAAGCCAGACAACCGGTGCAGAGTACCGAGACAAAACAGGTAATAATAAGCCGGGGCCAATTAACAAAAAAACCGGCTGTAAACACGGTCACCGCGCTGGAAAAAGCAACAACAATTATTACCGGCATAATTACATCAAGGATATATTTTTTTATCGAAAGACCGATTCTTTTGCTTACAAATAATATACGCCATGCAAAAAGCAAAAAGTTAATCCCGATTTTAATTATTAATACCCATGCGGGATTAAAACCCAGGCGTAAAAAAAGAAAGGCCAGAGGCAAGCAGGCGATTTTTATGCTGCTTTCCATGACAAGGTATTTTTTTATGTTTCCGGTTGCGGCTATTGACATCCAAAGGGGGCCTGCGAAAGTTTCCAGTAATAAAAAAAGAAGAATCAGGCGGGTAAATATAACTGTATGTTCAGGCACATTCGTAAGCCATAAGCGCAGGACAAAATCCGCGTTTATAAATAAAGGCAAGGCGATAAAAAACATAATATAAAAAGATACCTTGGAAGTTTGAAAAATAAGCTGTGTAAAGTAATCCCTGTCCTTGGCGGCATAGGATTTGACTATCTGCGGTTGAAAAGCAGTCTGAAAGTTTACCACAAATGAATAAACAGCGTTCTCTATCTGGGTTGCAAGGCCCAGAGCGGCATTCACGGCAACGCCGTAAAAAATGTTAACAAGTATATTTAAACCGTTTGCAATGCTTAAATTTCCAATTACGCCAAAAATACTCCAGCCGGAAAATGCCGCAAGCTGGCGGTAAAGTGCCCTGTCTTTGCAGAGCCTAAAACGTGCTGTTTCAAAAGTTCTGTTGCAGTAAATTTTGTATATCCAAAAGTTAATCAAGCCATATACAAAAAAAAGGGCGACATAAACAATTAATTTGTCATAGGGAATTAGCGGCAGCAATATGGCAATGCAGAGCAGCATGACAGCTTCTAAAACACTAACAATGGCAAAAAAGGACATTTTTTCATGTGCTATTATTGTCGCATCATAGGGGGAGCGTAAAATGTTTATTGCTGCTATGACAACCCAGAACTGAAAGACTATAAAGGCAGCGCTTTGTCTATCAAGCGGTATATTAAGCCAGTTGCGGAAAAACCATAGTCCTATGGTTTGGGCCAGAATGATAAAAAAAATGGCAATCATGACATGAATTATAAAACAGGCGCTAAATACTTTTTTTTCCTGTTCCTTATCGTTTTGTCCAATGGAGTAATTCAGGAAGCGCAGGGTTGCGCCTCCCATGGCAGTGTTCAAAAATGTGAAAACCATCACAAAGCCGAAAACCACGTGGTAAATCCCATAATTTTCGGCTCCCAGACTGTTGAGGATCACCCGTGTAGTGTACAGGCTAACCAGCATTGTCAGGATCTGGCGGAAGTAGAGCAAAAAAGTATTTTTGGCTATACGCTCAGTTCGTGATTGCATTTTATTACCATACACAAAAGAAGAGTACTCCGCAACAGAGAGCAGCTTTAAAAGCGGGCAGCTCGCTGTCTTGACAGCAAGCGGTAAATTTGAATATATTGGCAACAAACCAACGGCTAAACAGTCGTAAACCCGGCAAACCTGTTTCGGCGGTGGCTGGGTTCATCAAAAACAGGCTAAAAAACCGCTTTTTCTGGCGGTTTGGCCCAGCTTTGCGTAAAATTCGCAAAAAATCAGAGTAAACCCATGAAAGTTGTAATCCTTGCCGGCGGATTAGGGACTCGCCTTTCCGAAGAAACACAGTTAATTCCCAAGCCCATGGTGGAAATAGGCGGGCGTCCCATCCTTTGGCACATAATGAAGATATACTCCCACTGGGGTTTTAATGAATTTGTGATTCTTACCGGTTACAAGTCCCATGCAATCAAAGATTTTTTCATTAATTACTATACCCGGTATTCTGATATAACCGTTGATATGGCAAACAATTCCGTGGAACTTCGCAATCTAAGAACCGAGCCCTGGAAGGTAACCGTACTGTATACAGGACAGGATACAATGACCGGCGGCAGGCTTTTAAAGGCAAAGGATTTTCTGGGGAATGAACGCTTTATGCTGACTTACGGCGACGGGGTAAGCGATGTGAATATCCCTGAACTTATCAAATGTCATGAAGCAGCCGGGAAAATGACGACGGTGACTACCGTCCAGCCCGCAGGGCGCTTTGGCGCTATAGAGATTGCAGACAGCGGCGCCGTAGAATCGTTTAAGGAAAAACCTGCCGGCGATGGCGCCTGGATTAACGGCGGCTTTTTTGTGATGGAGCCGGGGGTATTTGACTATTTAAGCGAAGGGGAAAACACGATCCTTGAGCGCAAGCCCCTGGATGATATGGCCGGGGCCGGGCAGTTAAATGCCTATAAACACCGCAGCTTTTGGTGTGCCATGGATACCTTGCAGGACAAGCTTGAGTTAACCGATATGTGGACAAAAGGTGCTGCCCTTTGGGCGCTCTGGTTGAAATAGTGCCGGATTTCTATAAAAACAAAAAGATCTTTATAAGCGGACATACGGGCTTTAAGGGCACCTGGCTATGCCAAACTCTTTTACATGCCGGGGCAGAAGTAAGCGGATATGCCCTTGAGCCGCCTACGAACCCATCGCTCTTTGTGCAAATCGGTATAGGAAGAAAAATTCATTCTGTAATCGGTGATGTAAGGGACAGAGATAAGTTCATTAAAGCGATGCAAGGCGCAAAGCCGGACATAGTGTTTCATCTGGCTGCCCAGCCCCTTGTACGGCTTTCCTATCGCGAGCCAGCGACAACTTACGAGACCAATATCATGGGAACGGTTAACGTTCTTGAGGCTGTTCGCCTTACTCCGTCGGTAAGATCGTTTGTAAATGTCACTAGCGATAAAGTATATGAAAACAAAGAATGGCACTGGGGCTATCGGGAGAATGAAAACCTTTGCGGTTATGACCCATATTCCAACAGTAAATCATGCAGTGAACTGGTTACCTACAGTTACCGTAATTCGTTTTTTTATGATGATAGCGCTCCCGCAATATCCACCGCCCGTTCCGGCAATGTTATAGCCGGCGGGGATTATGCCGAAGATAGAATTATTCCCGACTGCATCCGGGCTGTGAGCGCCGGGGAAGAAATAATTGTCCGTAACCCGCATTCCATCCGTCCATACCAGCATGTACTGGAATGTATTTTGGGATATCTGCTTCTGGCCGAAAAGCAATACAATGATAAATCACTTGACGGCGCATATAATTTTGGCCCTAACGAAGAAGACTGTGTTTCTACCGGAGCACTGGTTCAGATCTTCTGTGATACATGGGAAAATGCTGCTGGCTGGCGAGCCCAGGAGGACGGCGGCCCACATGAGGCAAGTTTCCTGAAACTGGATTGCTCCAAGGCAAAGGCTGTGCTGGGCTGGAAACCGCGATGGGATATTAAAACGGCAGTGGAAAAGACAGTGGAGTTTGAGAAGTGCAATACGGACGAAGAACGAATAGCCTGTATTGATAGACAAGTAGAAGATTATTTTTGAAAACATAATGTTAGTCGAAGAAACAAAAATTGATGGAGTGCGGATAATTGCATCTGAGCCTTTCATTGATAATCGTGGTTTCTTTAACCGTATTTTTTGTCAACAGGAACTTGAAATTATCCGTCCAGGAATTGTAATAGCCCAAATTAACCATTCCATGACAAAAGAAAAGGGCACTATCCGTGGAATACATTTTCAATATCCGCCTCATGCGGAAATGAAAATTGTCCGGTGTATTAAAGGCAGTATATTTGACGTAGCAGTTGACTTGCGCAAAGATTCACCTGCTTTTTTACAGTGGCATGGCGAAATATTATCGGCGGAAAATATGAAAGCTTTGGTAATACCCGAAGGTTGTGCGCATGGCTTTCAATCGCTTGAAGATGATATTGAGTTGATTTATATGTCAACAGCGCCTTTTTGCAAAGAAGCGGAAGGCGGGGTAAGGTTTGATGATCCGAAAGTGGGTATACAATGGCCTTTGGATGTATCGGTGATATCCGACAAAGACAAAGCTTGGAAGGATTTTAATCAATACGTCAAGTTATGAAAACGGCAATTGTTACCGGCGCGACAGGATTTGTCGGCGTTCATCTAGTTAACGAGTTACTCGCTCAGGGTGTTGGGGTTTCTGCACTTTGCCGTCCTGAAAGTCCAAGTCTTTCCCGACTGCCTTCCAATGTTCAGGTTGTGTATGATTCTAATGAGCTTTCAGGCGCAGATGTGTTTTATCACTTAGCCTGGGATGGTGCATCAGGGGCAGGACGTGCAGACACTGAGCTTCAAGCAAGAAACGCTGAGATGGCTCTGAATATGCTCGTTCTTGCGCAAAAACTTGGCTGTGGTAAATTTGTTGCGCTCGGCACTGTATATGAGCATTTTGCACAGCGTATACGTGATATTGGACGGATAGGCGGTGCTGACTTCTATATTTTAAGCAAAGAATACGCACATGTTGCGGCTAAACGGCTTGCCCTTGAGCTTGGGATAAACTTCGTATGGGCTACTGTTTGTCACCCAATAGGTCGCTATATTAAACCTGAGCAGCTCATGGCACATGTTATCAAGAGTTTAATCGGCGGAGAAAAGCCAGTGCTAGGCCCTGCAACAACACCTTATGATATTATCGCTGTTGAGGATTTAGCGTTTGGACTTTATCTTTTGGGTGAAAAAGCTGTGCGCGGCGATTATTTTATTGGTTCAGGCAAGCCAAGGTTATTGCGTGAATATTTTGATGAAGCAAAACGTATATTGGAAGTACAGACACCCCTTGGTATAGATGAACTCCCTGACGATGGATTACGCTTTGATGAAAGCTGGTTTGATATTGCAGGGCTTGTGGCAGACACAGATTATGTGCCGCGTATGGATTTTGCCCAGGCAGTACTCAATGTTAAAAAATGGGTAACATAAATTTGCATATGAATTAAATACATTTATTTTGAAAGCGCAGCTCGATAAGGAGAGTTTATGGGAATATATGATATCGCGGAATTTTGTAGAAAAAGTCTTCCAGAGGGACTGTATTATATCATTAATGAACTATATAGCAATATACGGTACAGTTTTACTCATAAATATTCTATTGAAATTTCAGATGTCTGCAATCTTAAATGCCCAACATGTGTAAATGCCTACAGAGAGGGGGGGGGGCATTCTGATGAACCATTTATGAAAAAAGAAAAATTTGTACAGATCATAGAAAAAATATCCAAGCATTCTGTATTAAAAAAAATAATTGAGTTGTATAATTGGGGTGAGCCTTTGTTGCATCCCGAAGTTGATGATTTTGTACGTATTGCCAAAGCAAAAGGTTTCATAGTTTGGTTATCTTCAAATCTTAATAATGCTGATAATTTGGAGAAAGCGATCAAGGAAGAACCCGATTTGTTTTGTGTTTCAGTATCCGGGTTTAACCAAGATAACTATAAAATTACACATGCCGGAGGTAATATTGAGCTGGTAAAAGAAAACATGAAAAAATTACGTGAATATAAAAATAAATATAATTCTAAAACTACTGTTTTAGTCGCATTTCATATATATAAACATAATGTAGAAGACATGAAGAAAATGTACAAATTTTCTAAATCATTAAAGTTTATTTTTCTTCCTTATTTGGCATCTGCTAATGTGGGTATAACACAATTATTGGCGCATTTATATAAGGCTGTACCTCTCGTTAATGATATAAATGAATATTTGTTAATTCAGCCACGATCAATTCTAGAACATATGCAAACTCGAAGACACCGTACAAATTATTGTAGATTGAGAAACAAGAACACGGCAATTAATTCTGATGGTACATTAGATATTTGTTGTGGAACAAAAAGAGAATTATTATCAGATAAACCTTTTCTGGAATTACCATTAAAAGAAATAGAGCATTTAAAATTTAAGCATCCGCTTTGTAAAACGTGTTTGGCAAATGGTCTTCCTGATTTTTCTAATTATAACATATCTGGTATAAGAAAAATGAGAGCAAATGCTCTTCAGCAATATTTGGACATAACAAACTTTAATCATATCTATGATTATTTAGAAAAAAGCACTGTGAGTACAGATATTATAGATGATAATAGAAAACACCTCGGTTGATATGATAAAAAGGACTATCCGTGGCATAAGATATGCACCGCGTGTTGATTTTGCCCAGGCTGTGAAAAATGTCGCAGAGTGGGTGAGAATGTGAACATCCTTCACATAGCAACCCACTTGGGTGACGGTGCTGGTAAAGCTATTGGTGGACTTGCGATACTTGGAAGTCATTTCGGGGAACATACACACCGAATTTTGCTATTGGATAAGCCGGTGAAACTTAACCATATAGAGCGTTGCCAAAGCAATGGGATAAAAATTCTGGAACGTACTATGATTGAGGAAGCAATATCCGCAGCAGATGTAGTGGTTCTGAGTTGGTGGGGCGGCGCAGTAATGGATTCATTCCTTGCCGATTTTCCGGAGATTCCATGCCGGGTATTGCTATGGAGCCACAAAAACGGCTATTTTGATCCGCCATTTCCTGTTGGGTTTGCAGATTCGTTTGACGGCTTTTTGGCGACTACGCCCTTTACGCTGGAAAACCCCGATTGGTGTAAAAACAGTACTTTGGTCTATGGTTTTGGTGATTTTATACCAGAAGAAATGTCTGTAAAAACTAATTATAATTTAAACGGCGATAGTTTTATTGTTGGATACGTAGGAATGCCGGGTTATAAACGACTGCCTCTTGATAGCATGAATTATTTTTCTGAAGTTATTCGATTGATTCCGAATGTGCGTTTTATGATGGCTGGAGAAACCTCGGATGAGTTTCGCTATGATATAGAAAGGTGTGGATTTGAGAAACATTTTGATTTATTAGGGTGGTGCAGTGATATACCTTCCTTGCTTTTTAAATTTGATGTTTTCGGTTATTTAATGCGTCCGGATACGTCAGCAACAACAGAAAATTCAGTTATTGAAGCTATGGCAGCTGCATTACCATGTGTAATATCTAAACGTCCAATTGGAAAATATTTAATTGATGATACGTTTTCGGGGATACTTGTAGACAGCCCAACAGAATATGGACGGGTTATGGCTAAGTTATATGCTGATGATAATTTGCGTAGGAATATCGGCAAGGCAGGGCGTGAATACACGATGCGAAATTATCAGACAAGTGATAATATGAAACGGTTTAATGATATCTGTGAGAATACGGTATTGGTTACAAAGTACATCCATAGATTCTAAGAAAATCAAATATGTTAACTGTGTCATTTTTTAAGTAAATCAATATGGTTAAGAATATCACACAAGAATTTCTAGATTTAATCAAACTGCCGAATCCCAACGCAAAGAAACTTAATTACCTCTTTGTCATGCCACGGTTTGTAATGAATGACGATGAAACATATATAATGCCAATTGGATTATGTTATGTGTCGTCTGCGTTAAAAGCATCCGGGCGTAATGTTTTAACATTAAATTTAAATTACAAAGCAGAACCATATGTTTTATTACGCCAAATTATAGTAGACAATTCCATTGACGTTGTACTTACTGGGGGGTTGAGCGGACAGTTTTCTTTGCTTAAAGAATTAATTGATAGTGCTAAAAATGCAAATCCCAACGTAATAACTTGTGTTGGCGGTGGAATTATTACAGCCGATCCCGTTGTTGCCATGAAAGCACTTGGTACTGTTGATTATGGTATAATTGGAGAAGGTGAAATTACTATTAATTCGCTGGCTTACGCTTTGGAAAACAATGAAAATGTCAGGGATGTTGACGGAGTTATATTGCCAAATGTTCAAGTGTACAAATCCAGACCTGAAATACAAAATTTAGATATTCTTCCTTTTCCGGATTATAATGGATTCGAATATGGCATGCTGTTGCGTGATGGTTTGCTTCTTAGGCAGGATTTGCGCGGCAAAACTGCTTTTATTGTTACTGGCCGTTCTTGTCCATGCAAATGCACATTTTGTTTCCGTTCTAGTGGTCAAAAATATCGAAGGCGTTCAATAGAAAACGTGATTCTTGAGATTGATTGGATTATTTCTAATTATAGCATTGAATATTTTTATTTTCTTGATGAATTGTTTATTAATGATATTGACTTCGTCAAAGCGATAACCAGCTACGTAAAAAAACTTAATATTGGTTATTGGGTTCAGTCGCGTGTGGACATGGTAACAAAAGAAATTCTCCAAATATTAAAAAAAAGCGGCTGCTATCAAATTTTTTACGGAATTGAGAGTGCAGATAATCATATTTTGAAAAGCATGAAAAAAAATATAACTGTTGATCAAATAAATAAAGCATTGGATTGGACAATGGATGTGGGACTTGAAACAAGAGGAAATATTATCTTTGGAGACCCGGAAGAAACCTTTGAAACAATAAATCATACTTTAAAATGGTGGAAAAGGCAAAAGCAAATAAGTATTCAGTTAATTTGGATAATGACTTTTCCCGGCTCCCATTTATATAAAATCGCATGCGATTCTGGTGTGATAAAAGATCGAGTGAAATATTTAATAGACAACGATTTTCAAATAAACTTAACTAAAATGCCTAATGAACAATATTGGGAGATGGTAAAGAAAGTAGCACTGTTCCAAATTCTTTTGACTAATGGTATGGATTTTGAATTTAATGATATGATAGGTGTTGAAAATATTATAAGCAAAAATCTTGAATATTTGCTTAAAGGGCAAAAAATTGCTATCTGGCCAGCAACTATTGATATTATTACTATGCTTAATGGTATTCTACCTGGGTTTGTTGACAATGATAATGTTTTACTTGTTAACATCAACCCAAATGATTTATTTAATATAGGCAATAGTAGATGTAGAAAAATTTATTCGCCAGATGAGGTTTTTTCTAGTTATTACATAGATATAGTGCTTTTTGCGTTTGGCGGAGAACGTTCCATAAGGGTTTACAATGAAATAAATGAAATGATTATACAGCGTTACAAAAACATAAAACATATAATAAAACTTTCTGAACTAACAGCGTCGAATTTCAAGGAGAAATATTAACATGATAAATGGGGAAAAATTACACATGGAGATAGAAAAACTTGCGTATGAAGCGCATAATATTAACCCAGCCGATGTAATTAATGAACATTTCAAGGGTTCTAAGAATATTATAATATACGGAGCAGGAAATGCTGGAAAACTTTTTTTAAGTTTTTTGTCATCTGTCTTGCCAGAAAATAAAATAGATTGCTTTCTTGATAGGGATGCTGATAAAAAACCTGAATATCTAGGATATCCCGTCTACAAACCAAACGATTCTCGTTTAAATACTGATTTCCGTAAAGAATCACTTGTTATATTAGCCTTAATTCTTCAGGAAGACGAATATCGTGCCCTACAAGAGCAATTGCATGAGATGGGATACAAAAAAACATTTATTGCGTATTATTTGAACAGATACGGATTGCATCCTACCTTAAGCGAAGCGAAAGAAAGAGCAATTTTTTCACAAAACATTGAAAATATTTTAGCGGCTTTTGATCTAATGGCAGATGAACACAGCCGCAACATTTTCTTTTCTGTATTTCGTGCTCATGCAAAAATTGACTATAAATTACCTGTATTAAGTAAGGATATGACACAGTATGTAGATATTGGCATACCTCTGCGTAACAATTATAAATATTTTGTCGATTGTGGTGCATATATTGGCGATACGTTTATTGAACTTGTAAAACGTCATAAAGTAAAAAAATATATCGCCTTTGAGCCTGATCTGCAGAGTTACGAAAAATTGATTCATCAGGTAAATGTTCTGAGGGATAAATTTGAACAATCAATATTGTTGCCACTTTGTGTTGGTGAAAAAAACGAATTCTTGCGTTTTTTTGCTGGTGGTGGTGGAGGCAGCCGTTTGGGTGAAGATGGTGAAGAAATTGCTCAAATAATCCGGCTTGATGATTTATTGTGGGGATATAATAAGTTATTAATTAAGATGGACATAGAGGGATCTGAAATGGCAGCATTAATAGGTGCAAAAAGGATAATTACCGAAACAAAGCCAGATTTGGCAATATGTGTTTACCATAAAATAAGCGATATGTGGCGTATACCACTTATGTTGAAAGAATGGGTTCCAGATTATGCTTTTTATATGCGAAACCATTTTTTAGGGACATATGAAACTGTCCTTTATGCAACGATTCTATAGAAAAAGGAATAAATGATGGCAATTATCAGGCAGTATTATGACACTAACAGAAAGCCTATGCGTGACATTATTCCCTTGCCAGGTCCACTTTCATGTGTTTTTGAAATTACAAGAATGTGCAATCTTAAATGCTTTTACTGTGTTCATTCAACACGAGGTATACCTGGAGGGGCTTTTGAGCATACCGGAATACCGTCTAAGCATATGGATGAGGATTTATACGACAAGCTCGTGCATGATATAATGGATTTTCCAGAACCACCTAAAAAAATTAATTATGCCGGGCTCGGTGAACCCCTTATGAATCCAATGCTGGGTGAAATGATAATTAAGTTGCGAGAATCAGGATATAAAAACAGAATAAATATTATTACAAATGGTATATTATTGACTCCTGAACGTTCATCAGAACTCGTTAATACAGGTATATCTTGCATACAGATTTCAATACAAGGGCTATCCAAAGAGAGTTATATTGAAAATTGTGGTGTGTCTATTGACATGGATTCTTTTATGAGTAACTTAAAGCATCTCTTTAAAATAAGCAGAAATAAAACAGAAATTGTTGTAAAAATAATTGATTCAAGCTTAAAGACTCCTGAAGAAGAAGAATGTTATTACAAAATGTTTGATGACGTTTGTGACTCAATGTCCATAGAGCATTTAATGAGTGGGCAGCGAATAACCAAAGATTTTCAGTATACAGAGTATGTGGATAAAACACTTACAGTACATAGAATAAAAATCAATGAACCATTTAAGGCGTGTTCAATGCTTTTTTATCAACTGATGTCAAACGTTGATGGAGATATTTTCCCATGTGTTAACAGTGGTCTTCCATCTGATATGATTATAGGTAATGTAAAAAATCAATCGCTTAAAGATATGTGGTATAAAAATAAACACATGGCATTGTTAAAGCAAAATCTTGCATATGGATATAAGACAATATCGATGTGTGCTGATTGTGGATGTGTTGGATCTACCAATACCTTTAACGAAAATGTAGACGATTGCACTGAAGAGCTTTTGACACGCCTGGAGGAAATGGACAATGTCTAAGATTCTCCCAATAAATAGTTTGAATCGTGTGCCACTGCGTGAGGTAGTACCATTGGACACACCGTTTTCTGTCTATATATTTCCAACTACATTTTGTAATTTCAAATGTGTATACTGTGTTCATTCTCTTGATCATAAAAGCATGCAAAAAAAATACAACTTTGAACCTCAAACAATGAGTATGGACACATATTTAAAGATTATCGAGCAATTAAAAGACTTTCCGCGGCGCCTCAAGTTGTTATCATTAACAGGGCATGGTGAACCAATGATAAATAAAAATTTACCGGAAATGGTGCAACTTGCCAAACAATCTGACGTAACAGAACGAATTGAAATAATTTCCAATGCCTCATTATTGACACATGACATAGCAGATTCTTTGATTGCAGCAGGTCTTGATGGGTTGCGTGTGTCTTTACAGGGTATGAACGCAAAAAAGTATAAAGATATATGCGGCTGGACTCTAGACTTTGAAGAATTATTGAAGAGTTTGCGCTATTTCTATGACCGTAGAAATAATTGTGAATTGTTTGTAAAAGTTATTGATGTAGCACTGGACAAGGGAGAAGAAGCCGAATTTTATCGTATTTTTGACGCTATGTCCGATCGTATGCATGTAGAGCGTTGCCGGGATGTCTACAATGGCGTGGAATTTACCGAGAATATGCGCGAGGACACATTGGGACGCTGGGGCAATGTACATGAACCCTTTGAAATTTGCCCATTGAGCTTCTTTCAGTTGGGAATATTTCCGGATGGAGATGTTGAGCCCTGTGATACAATTTACAAGCCTATTGTACTGGGGAATGTACATTCGGAAACATTAAAAAGTATGTATACGAGTGAAAAATTGCGGCAGTTTCAAGTTGAGCAATTAAAAAATAAACGTTATCAAAATCCAAAATGTGCGATCTGTACTGCACCTGATGATGTGAGTTTACCAATTGATAGATTGGACGATGCTATTGATGATATTTTGAGCAGGATGAATTAAGATACAACTCAAAAAAGGATATTTTATGAGTTACGAAAAACATATGAGAGGATATAAAGATCCTCGTACCTTTTGCCATATTGATAGACTGTATGCTTGGAAGAATAATAAATTTTTTGCTCCGGCTACAGTAGAAATAAGTCCCATTAACATATGCAATCAGAAATGCAGATATTGTTATGTTCACACTAAAAGTAATTTAATTCGTAAAAATAAGGGGCTTGAAAAGGAGATTTTCATAGATATCATTAAGCAATGTAAGGAAATGAGTGTGGGTGCTTTGCACATTCAGGGAACAGGTGAACCATTGTTGCATAGAGGAATTGTAGACGCTTTTCATGAGATTGGACGTCAGAATTTACCTGTATATTTGACAACAAATGGTGTTTTGTTAGATAAGAAGATGGCTCGTGAAATATTGCCACATGCAACTCTTGTACGCTTTAGTAATTTTGAGCCTGAAAAAAAACGTTATACGTACATGCATGATTGCCCCACCCCCACTCACTATGATGAAGTAGTTGAAAATATTGAAAATGCTGTAATGTTAAGAAACGAATTAAACTTAGATGTAGCATTAACATCGACACTTTATATAGATGAAAGCAATTTTGAAAGAGTTCCGCAATACATAAAACAATTGAAAAGCATGGGATTAGATTATGTAATAGTGGGAGAAGCTTCGTGGACAAGCCAGACATTTATAAGGGAAAGACGACCATCAACAGAAATAACATTAAAAGAAAAAAAAATTCTGGTGGAAGAAATATCACAGGCATGTTATAAAATGTGTGATAATAATTTCCAGGTTAATTTTACTCCGAGAATAATGCCAAAAAAGGTCATGAAAGGATTTTTATCAGATGATTGGAAAAAAAATAGTTGTCAAGGAATAAAATTTACCGCATCTATAGCATCAGATGGAGAGGTTTACCCTTGCTGGCGTTTCTGGGGAAATAAAAAATATAGCTATGGGAATTTATATAAATGTGATTTACGTACAATTCTACAGGGACAAAAAACAATAGATGTTTTTAACTATATCAATACCACTCCACCCGAGTTTGATGAATGTGAAGTATGCTCGATAATGGAATTAAACAATATTCTGGGCATGTTAAAAAACCCAACAGTTTGGCACAACTTTCTTTCATGTTGATTTTTAAGTGCAATAATGTACAAAAAGATCATTTTTTCGTTAATGTTTTCTGAAAGGTTTCAAAATGCAAAATAACATAAAGATTAAACATTTACCTGGTGAAACTAATTGCCCCTGGCATAAGGACTGTAAAAATACTGGTAGACTATATGAACATCATGAAGTCTTTACAAGTAATGTTTGTCCCATCATGTGGCATACTCTGTATCCATATTTCCTTGGAATGGTATTTGGGGCAAAATACACATACAACGAACAAGGAGATTGTCATGTTTGTTGTCCAGCGGAATTTGGAGTAGACGTTTTGGTAAAAAAAAGGCCTTACGATGACAGCTTTAAAGAACAAGGAGTTAGAGAGGATTGGAGAGATTTAATCCATGCGGAAGTTATGAAAGTAAACGGTGCGTGTGATTATCATCATGAGGTAGGTGATAAATTTGTTTTTCCTACATGTTTTATGACAAAAGCACCTTGCCCAGCTGGCGTTTTTAATGCATTTCCGTTTTTAAACATTGAAGTACCCAAATGTATCAATAAAGATCGCTTGCGTTGCCCTGATTGGCTGGAAAATGTATACTACAAGCTCTAATATATTTGTGGCTAGGAGGTAATTTTATGAATATTTTATTTGTTGTTGTCCCGTCATCTCCTGTAAATAAAGATGACATAAAAAGAATTGTTCGTCCTGAAGGTGATTGTTCAGAAATACCCTTGGGTGTTTTAACAATTGCTTCATACGTAAAAAATAAGTTGCCAGGGATTGATATAAGGATTGTTGACTTAAATACCCCCCCCCCCCCCCCCCCCCCCACTACAACGACGACTCTTGTATATTCTTTTTTGTTT